>VFQR01000181.1_pt1 | contig 129542 bp, 125 predicted proteins | sample 3512321 | NCBI WGS metagenome assembly VFQR01 (sample SAMN10412374, study PRJNA504923) | tailings metagenome | isolation source: Relicate 3 Philex TSF1 revegetated site | place: Philippines: Tuba, Benguet | collected 2017-08-29 | reverse complement strand
TCGGCGAGCGCCTCGAACGCCTCCACCTTCTCGATCTTCGCGACGACGCGGGCGTGGCCGCCCAGGGACGCGAGCGCCCCGCGCAGGCGCCGCACGTCCTGGCCGGAGCGCACGAAGGACAGGGCCACGAGGTCGGCGCCCAGCTCGACGGCGACCTCCAGGTCGGCGAGGTCCTTCTCCCCGAAGCTCGCCGCCGGCGTCTGGACGTACGTGACGAAGACGCCCTTGCGCGGCCCGATCGTGCCGGGGCGGTCGCAGCGGGCGAGCACGCTCCCGTCGGGCCGGGTCTCAAGCACGGAGAGCCGCGGGGTGCCGTCGCCGATGACGATCTCGGAACGCCCCGCGGTGACGGCGTCCCGGAAGTCCGGCCACGCGACCGGCACCGCGCCGTCGGGCGCGGGGTCGTCGCAGGAGAAGACCACGTCCTCGCCGGCCGTCACCTGCCGCTGGCGCACCGCGCCGCCCAGCCGCATCTTCGGCCCGGCCAGGTCGAAAAGGAGCGCGAGCGGCCGCCCGGCGCGCTCGGCCGCGGCCCGAAGCTCCGCCGCCCGGGCCCGCCACTGCTCGGGGCCCTCGTGGGCGCAGTTGATGCGCGCCCCGTCCATCCCGGCCGCCACCAGCTCGTCGATCCGGCCCGGCGGGTCGGTCGACGGTCCCAGGGTGGCGAGGATCTTGGTGCGGCGGAGCTCCACTGGCGGGGAACGCTGCCAGCCCGGGCGGCGGCCGTCTACCCTCCGGCCGTGGTGGCGCGGTTCCGGTTACAGGACCTCCCCGGCGATCCCCCGCGGATCGCCAAGCGCGGCGACCCCGGTGCCCTGGCCCGCGAGGCCGACGCCCTGGAGCGCCTCGGGGGCGTCCCGTGGGCCCCCGCGCTGGTCGAGCGCGGGCCGGGCCTGCTGGTCACGACGCGCCTGCCCGGCGCCCCCCGCGCGGCCGCCGATCTCACCCCGGACGACGCCGGGCGGCTGGGCGCGGTCCTCGCCGCGCTCCACGCGCGCGAGACGGCGCCCGCGGGCGGCCTGTGGTGGTGGGAGGAGCCCGCCCCGGACATCGCGGCCTACCGGCGGGGGCGGGTGCGCGACGCCGAGGCCTCCCTCTCCGGCACCGACGGCGCGGGTCTCGCCGCCGCGGCCGCCCCGGGGCCCGACCCCGGCCCCGCGCCGTTCCGGATGGCCCACGGCGACCTCGTGCTGGCGAACGTCGTGTGGGGGCCGGCCGGCCCCGGCCTGGTCGACTGGGAGTTCTGGCGCTGGGCCGACCCCGCCGAGGACCTCGCCTACGCCATCGCCTGCAACGGCCTCCCCGCCCCGCTCGCCGCGGCCCTGCTCGCGGGGTACGGCGACCCGGACGTGGCCGCCCGGGTGCCCGGGTGGATCCCCGTCGTGGCCGCCGACGCGGCGGGCTGGTACCGGGCGCAGGGGATGGGGGAGGACGCGGCGCGGATGCTCGCCTGCGCCCGCCTCCCCGCCTGACTCAGCCCCGGGCGGCCTCGCCGAGCAGGTCGCGCGCGATCACGAGGCGCTGGATCTCGCTCGTGCCCTCGTAGAGCTGGGTGATCTTGGCGTCGCGGTAGAAGCGCTCCGCCGGGAACTCGGCCGAGTACCCGTAGCCGCCCATCGTCTGGACGCAGACGTTCGCCGCGTCCACGGCCACCTGGCTCGCCACGAGCTTCGCCCGCGCACCGGCTGCGGTGTGCGGCTCGCCGGCGTCCCGCAGGCGGGCGGCGTGCAGCGTGAGCAGCCAGGCCGCGTCCAGGCGCGCGGCGATCTCGGCGAGGGGGAACTGCACCCCCTGCAGGCGGGCGATCGGACCGCCGAAGGCCGTGCGCTCCTGCGCGTAGGAGACGGCCGCCTCCAGGGCGCCGCGGGCGATGCCGCACGCCTGGGCAGCGATGATCACGCGCCCCGAGTCAAGGGTGGAGAAGGCGATCTTCATCCCCTGGCCCTCGCCCGCGAGCATCGCCGAGGCCGGGACGCGGTGGTCCTGGAAGGCGAGCTCCACGGTGGAGGACGTGTGGAGGCCCATCTTCGGGATCTCGCGGCCCACCGTGAACCCGTCGCCCGGGTGGGCGATGAAGGCCGAGACGCCCTTCGCCCCCGGCCCGCCCGTGCGGGCGAAGAGGATGAAGAGGTCGGCGAAGCCGCCGTTCGTGATCCACTGCTTCGCCCCGTTGACGACGAACGCGTCGCCGTCGGCCGCCGCGGTGGTGCGCAGCGACGCGGCGTCCGACCCGGCGTCCGGCTCGGTGAGGGCGTATGCGGCGAACCGCTCGCCCGAGGCGAGGCCGGGCAGGTGCTCCCGCTTCTGCTCCTCGGTGCCGTGCGTGACGATGGGGGAGGCCCCGAGCGAGTTCTGGGCGGCCACGCCGACGGAGGTGCCGGCGTCGACCGCCGCGATCGCCTCGATGATGAGCGCGAGGCAGGTGTAGTCGAGCCCGGCGCCGCCGTACTCCTCGGGGATGATCGCGCCGAGCAGGCCCAGGTCGCCCATGCGTCGCAGCACATCCACCGGCACGTGGTGCCCGCGGTTCCACTCCTCGCAGTGCGGGGCGATCTCGGCCGCGGCGAAGTCGGTCACCATCGCGCGGATCTCGAGGTGGGTCGGGTCGAGCTCGGGCATCGCGTACGTCGGCACCAGGGGGTCTCCCGGGTAGATGGTCGGATGTCTATTATTCGGATATCCGAATGATTGGTCAACCGGAGGTGGCGGGGTGACGGCGGGCGACGCGGGGCGGCGGGACCCGGTGGACGAGGCGGCAGCCCGCTGGGGCGAGCGCTACCCGGGCGCCCCCGGCTTCCACGCGCTCGTCTCGCTCGTGCGCGGGTACGCCGCGACGGCGCGCGAGATCGACCGCCTGCTGCGGCCCCTCGGGCTCAACATGAGCCGGTTCGAGCTGCTCATCCTGCTGTCGTTCACGCGTGCGGGCGCGCTGCCCACGATGCGGATCCGGGACCTGCTGATGGTCCACGGGTCGAGCGTGACCTACCTGGTGGACCGCCTCGCGGCGGCCGGGTGGGTGGAGCGGGAGGCCGATCCGGCCGACCGGCGGGTCTCGCTCGTGGCGATCACGCCGGCGGGCCGCGACGTGGTCGCCGCCGCTGCGGCGACCCTCGCCGAGCACGGCTTCGGACCCCTCGCGTCGCTGGGCGACGACGACCTGGCGGCACTCGGCGGGCTGCTCGGCAGGCTGCGCCCGGAGGGGCCGGCCGCGGGCTGAACGGGGCTCCCTCCCGTACCGATGGGGGCTCCGGGCGGGCGTTGTACATCCGGCGAAGCCTGGGGACGCGTTCTCATCCCTGTGGCTAAAGCCCCTCCGCGAGGGCTGGCCCTAGCCTGGCCACCACCTAGGGGCCCGTGCGGCCTCCGTCCCCTTCGCGCAAGGAGAGTAGATGCGTTTGAGGTCATTCCGGCTGGTGCCGGTGCTGGCAGCGATCATGCTGCTGGTTGTCCCGGCGCTCGCCGCGGCGCAGGACGTCACCGACCAGGACATCGCGATCAACTCGCTGCTCGTGTTCCTGGGGGCGGTGCTCGTCCTCTTCATGCAGGCTGGATTCGCAATGCTCGAGGTCGGTCTGTCCCGCATGAAGAACGCGGGCGCCGTCATGGGCAAGATCCTGATCAACCTGTCCGTGAGCTTCCTCATGTTCTGGGCGATCGGCTTCTCGTTCGCCTTCGGTGATGGCAACGGCTTCATGGGCTCGTCGGGCTGGTTCCTCGATGTGAGCGACCCCGCCACCGACTACAGCTCGCTGGCCGGCTACGCCGCCAACTTCGAGGTCATGTTCTTCTTCCAGGCCACCTTCGCCGCCGTCTCGCTGGCGATCGTGTTCGGGACGATGCTCGACCGCACGAAGTTCGCGGCCTACGTGATCTTCGGGATCGCGTACATCGGCGTGATCTACCCGATCGTCGCCCACTGGACCTGGGGCGGCGGCTGGCTCTTCGAGGACGGCTTCCTCGACTTCGCCGGCTCCTCGATCGTGCACCTCCAGGGCGCTCTCGCGGCCCTCGCAGGGACGTTGATCCTCGGTCCGCGCATCGGGAAGTTCCGGGACGGGAAGGCCACGCCGATCCCCGGTCACTCCATCCCGCTCATGGTGCTCGGCGTGATCATCCTGTGGGTCGGCTGGATGGGCTTCAACCCGGCCTCCTGGCTGTCCGCCATCGGCGCGAACTTCGCCGACGTGGCCGTGAACACCAACCTGGCCGCCGCGGCCGGCGTCATCGGCGCCACGGTCGGCTCGCTCATCATGTTCAAGACGCTCGACGTCTCGCAGATGGGCAACGGCGCCATCGCAGGTCTCGTGGCGATCACCGCTCCCTGTGCCTTCGTGGACCCGTGGGCTGCGATCGTCATCGGCGCCATCGGTGGCCTCATCGTCCCGCCGCTCGTCGTCGCGATCGACAAGATCAAGATCGACGACCCGGTCGGTGCCCTCCCCGCCCACGGCGTGGCCGGCATCTGGGGCACCCTGGCCCTCGGCCTCTTCTGCACCGCGGAGCGCACGGGTGCCCGTGAGGGCCTCCTGCTCGGCGGCGGCGGCGAGCAGCTGTGGGTCCAGTTCTACGGCATCGCCGCGACCGTCGGCTTCACCCTCACCGCGTGCCTGATCGTCTTCGCGGCGATCAAGTACACGATCGGCCTCCGGGTCTCCGAGGAGGACGAGCTGGCCGGTCTCGACATCACGGAGCACGGGATGTTCGGTTACCCCGAGCGCTTCATCGACGTCACCGGCGCCGAGTCCGACCCGCACGGCTCTCCGACGGGCACGTCCTCGGCCGAACCGGCCACGTCCACCTCGCCCGCGACCGCCTCGTAAGGGAAGGAACGGAACGTTGAAGAAGATCGAGGCGTTCATCCGCCACGAGGCACTCGAGGCCATCCACGACAAGCTGGCGACCATGGGGCTCCCCTCCATGAGCGTCACCGAGGTGAAGGGCTCCGGGCGCCAGAAGGGCTTCACGGAGAGCTACCGCGGAGCGAAGACCACCATCTTCCTCCGGCCGAAGCTCAAGCTGGAGATGGTCCTGGACGACGCCGACGTCGACCGCGCGATCGACACGATCCTCGAGCTGGCCCACACGGGCGAGCCGGGGGACGGGAAGATCTTCGTGTTCGCCGTCGAGGAGTCCATCCGGGTGCGGACCGGGGAGCGCGGCGACGTCGTGCTCGCCCCCCACCCGGAGGAGACGCCCGCCTAGGGGTCTCTCCGCAGAGAGGTACCGCGGTATCCGGAGCCGGTGTCCCGAAAGGGCCACCGGCTCCGGCCGTTGGTGGGTCGTGGTCGAGCCGCCCGGGCCGGCCGGCCCGGGTTCGGTCGGCGTTCACTCGGTCGCGGAGGCCGCGATCAATCGCGAGCCAGGCGGCGCACGCCGGTCACACTCCCGGCACCACTCGGTGTCGATCCGTCACACCCAGTCGCGGCACGCTTCGGGGGTGGCGAGGAGTCTCTACAAGGGCGCCAGGCTCGGGAACCGGCCTCCGTGCATCATCTGCGTCGGCCCGGGACGGGGGCCGCGGGCCGAGCTGCATCTTCCCTGCGGAGTGAAGGTCTGGCTCTGCGCTGAGCATCGGGATCAGGCGTTCCTCACATCCCGGGTCGGCAGGGATCTGATCGTCTCGTTGATGCATGTGTGGAAGGGGGCGGGGTGCATGACGTCCCGCCGCCACAGGGCCCTTGATCTGCATCGCAAGCGGATCGTCACCCCCGTCCCCGACCGTCCCCGGTGTGGCTCGTACACCTGGCCGGACCTGCGTCAGGAGGCCGAGGCCGCCTGGGCCGCGGGCGAGTCACCCGCCTCGGTGATCTCCCGCCTCCGCCGGCGCGTCGCCGCCGGCGAGGCCCGCCCGCCCTCGGTCGTCACCATGCGGCGGTGGTTCCGGGAGGGACGCTGGCTCCGCCCGCCCCCTCCCGGCCCTCCCGCCGACCCGCCCCCGTCCCCTCCGTCAGGCCTTGGCCCGGGTGGGGATCCTCAGCCCGGGGACGTCGAGGATGAAGCGGCTCCCGGCGCCCTCGTGGCTCTCCACCCTCAGGTCACCCCCGAGCGCCCTCGCGAGCTGCCGGGAGATCGCCAGGCCGAGCCCGGTGCCGCGCCGGCCGTCGGGGGTCTCGCTGGAGTGGAAGGCGTCGAAGATCCGCTCGACGTCGGCGGGGGGGATGCCGGGGCCGCTGTCGCTGACGGTGGCGGTGAAGCCGCCGCCGGCGCGGGCCCGGGCCTCCAGCCGCACGAGGCCGCCCGGCGGCGTCCACCGGATCGCGTTGTCCAGCAGGTTCCCCACGATCCGCTGGACCCGGCTCTCGTCGGTGACCATCGCGGGCAGGTCCTGGATCCCCCGCTCGTACCCGACGTCCCGCGCCACGGCCTCCGCCTCCATCGCGTCGAACGCCCGCTCCAGCACGTCGGACGGCCGCACCTCGCCCAGGTCGAGCGCGAAGCGGTGGGCGTCGAGGCGCGACAGGTCGAGGAGGTCCGCGACGAGCTGCTCCAGCCGTGCCGCCTCGCCCTCGATGGCCGCCAGGGACCGCGGGACGTCCTCCTCCGGCACCACGCCGTCGTTCAGCGCCGCGGCGTGGCCGCGGATCGCCGTGAGCGGGGTCCGCAGGTCGTGCGTGACGCGCATGAGGAAGTCCCGCGACTCGCCCTCCCGCTCGGCCAGGCGCCGCACCATCAGGTTGAAGTCGGAGCCCAGCTCGTCCAGCTCCCGTGTGCCGGTCGGCCCCAGCTCGGTGCGCAGGTCGCCCCCGGCGACGCGGTGGGTGGCGGCCTGCATCGCCGTCAGCGGCCGCGTCACCCGCCGGGTGAGCAGGGCGGTGAGGAGCAGGGCCAGCGCGAGGCCGATGCCGGCGGCGCCCACGACCCGCGACGCCACGTCCGGCCACGCCGACGCCGTCTCGCCCGGCGGCCGCGCCAGCAGGATCGCCCCGAACAGCTCCGGCCCCAGGTAGACCGGGGCCGCGGCGGCCTGGATCTCCGGCCCGTCGCCCTCCCGGAACTCGATGCGCTGGATGCCTTCACGCTCCAGCTTCCCGTAGTCGAGCTCGTCGGCGGCCACCTGAGGGATACCGGCCGTCGGGTTCTCGGCCCCGGGCGTCAGCTGCAGGCCGTCGTAGTAGAGCCGCGTGTTCGGGCCGACGAGTTCCTCGAGGTTGCTCGGCTCGTAGAACGTGAACTCGCGCCCGAGCGTCGTCTGGCGCTCGGCCTGGGCGCTCACGATGTTCGCGAGCGCCTGCACCTGCCGCTCCAGCTCGGCGCGCGCCACCACCTGCGACTGCGCCCGGATGAGACCGCCGCCGACGGCGGCGAAGGTGACCGCGGCCACCACCAGCCCCGCCGCCGCGGCCAGCACGAGACGCCCCCGCAGGGTGCGCCACGGCCGCGGCATGCGGAGGTTCACCGCTTGGCGGGCACCTTGTAGCCGGTGCCCCAGACGGTCTGGATCGGGCAGGCGTCACCCAGCTTGCGCCGCAGCTGCCGCACGTGGACGTCGATCGTGCGGGAGTCGCCGAGGAACGTGAAGCCCCACACGCGCTCCAGCAGCTGCTCGCGGGTGAGCACGAGCCCCCGGTTCTCGATGAGCGTCACCAGGAGGTCGAACTCCTTCGGCGTGAGCTGGACGCCCTCGCCGTCGACGAACACCTCGCGGCCGCCCACCTCGATGCGCAGCGGGCCGGCCTCGATGGTCGCCGGCTCCGGGCGGCCCGCCGCGGCGGGACGGCCCTCGGCGCGGCGCAGCACGGCGCGCACCCGCGCCACCAGCTCGCGCGGGTTGAACGGCTTGGTGATGTAGTCGTCCGCGCCCAGCTCCAGGCCCACCACCTTGTCCACCGCGTCGTCGCGCGCGGTGAGCATGATGATCGGGGTGTGACCGTTCTGGCGCAGGCGCTTCGTGACCTCGTAGCCGTCCATGCCGGGCAGCATCAGGTCGAGGATCACGAGGTGCGGGGGCTCGGACTCGGCGAGGCGGAGGCCGTCGTCGCCGCGCGTCGCGACGGTGACGACGAAGCCCGCGGCCTCGAGGTACATGCGCGCGAACGAGGCGATGTTGGGCTCGTCCTCGACGATCAGGACCCGCTGGCGGTCGTCGGGCGGTGCCATCGGCGCACGATGGTAGTGGGGACGGGGGGCATGGTCCACCGTCCCCACCCGGGCATCCCCTCCCGGCGCCCGTGGGGGCGCCGGGAGCGGGGCGATGCTCACGCCGGGGCTCCGGCGGGCTGGAGCAGCACGCGGATGCCGTCGGAGCGGCCGGGCTCCTCGTCCTGCACGGCGCCGGCGTCGAACTCGCCCTTGCCCTTCACGAAGGAGCGGGCGAGGGAGCCGGGGGCCGGGGTGAAGGTGCCCTCGACGTCCCACGCGCGGACCTTCATGCGGAACGCGGTGCCGGTGATCGTCACCGTCGCGCCCTTCAGGCCGGAGTAGACGACCGAGCCGTCACCGAGGGTGGTGGTGCGGGTGCCCGCGGGGATGCCGGTCACGGCGAGGTCCTTGCCCGCCGACTTGTCCCACACGCGCACGCGGCCGGTCACCGTGGTGAGCGCCGCGGTGCCCGCGGCCGGGCCGTTCAGGCGCCAGGTCGCGCCGGGGGCCCGCTTGTCCCACGTCCACCAGCGGCGGGTGGTCTCCACGCGGTGGCGCGACACGACGCGGCCGTTCTCGACCCGCCGGGTCGTGACGACGCGGCGCACCGTCACGTGCTTGCCGCCGTGCTTCCCGCGGTGGTGCCTCCCCTTGTGCTCCCAGCCGCGGTGCCCGCGACCGGAGAGGTCCACGGACATCGGGCCCGTGGTGAGCAGGAGGTTGCGGCTCGCCCAGAACGGGATCGCGATGCCGCCCTTGAGGGCGGTCGTGCCCTTGCCGGCCACCTTGGCCCGGCCGGCGGCCGCGTGGGTGGCGGTCGCGTTGGCGTCCACCGTGAACTTCCCGGAGATCTTCACCGTGAAGTCCGAGCCGTCCAGGCTGATCGTGCCGCCGCCCGCGTAGCGGGTCCAGCGGCCGTTCTTGGTCGTGGTGCTGACGCCGAACCCGGTGGGGACCACCGCCAGGTCGCCCCTCGAGGAGTCGAGCACCTGCACGAGCCCGTTGCCGGTGATCACCACGCCGCCGGAGCCGTCGTAGTGGAAGTACCCCTTGCCCTCGGCATGGAGCGCCGAGGTGGCGAGGTTGGCCGTCCCCTCCTCGGCGGTGGGGTCGGTCTCCGGGACCTGCTCGCTGGTGTCCGCCAGTGCGACGGACGGCAGCGCGATCAGCGCCGCGGCGCCACCGATGAGGAACAGCTTGCGCACCGTCTCTCCCTCCTGCGCTCACCGGAGGAGGGGGAGACCTTGATCACGGCACGTCCCCACACCTTCTCCGGATCGGAGTTCAGGCGGTAGACGCCGGTGCCCACGAGCCGAGCCTGCCCGTTCCCCGCGATGGAGAAGGAGAGGTCCACGCCGAGCACCTGCACCGAGACATTGGAACCGGTCACGAAGAGGATCCCGCCCGCGCGCCGCACCGATGCACGCCCGCGCTTGAACACGAGCGGCTGGCCGGCGAGGTACGCCTTGGCGTCGCCCCGGCGGTCGATGACGACCACCTGGCCGCGGTCCGGGATCGTCCCGTTGACGACCATGCGGCCGTCCACGGTGATCGAACCGCTGCCCGACGCCTGGAGCTGCGCCGACGGGACACGCGCATCGGCCCTCTTGCCCGTCCCGGGTGCGGCCTGGGCCAGCACGGGGAGCACGAGCATCAGGGCGACCGCGATCACCAGCGCGCGACGGATCACACCACCTCCGACTGTTGATCGGCGCGCCGCAGGGGCAGCGCCGCTGTCGAGGTGATGCTCCATCGCCCGAATGTGTGACTCACGGTGGATGAGTTAGAGGTTTGCACCGACGTGTTCGGGATCTGTGAAGGACGGGCGGGCGGCACCACGCCCCGCATCGGCAGGCGGGGCGCGGGCCTGAGCCGCTAGGGCTGCAGCTTGACGTTGTCCTGCACGACGACCTTCGGCGAGTCGAGCTTCACGCCCTCCTCCACCGTGGGGCCGGCGGGCGCGGCAGCCTGCTGCGGCGGGGCGCCGGCCTCCTCGCCCTCCGGCACCGGCCGGGGGCCGTCGAGCATGTAGGCCCACACGACCTCGCCGCAGTCCGGGCAGCCCGGGAGGACGCCGCGGTTGCGGATCTGGAACTGACAGGCGACGCAGGCGAAGACGCCGGGGACCTTCTGGCCGGCGTGGAAGCAGGGGCGGCCGAGGCGCTGCTCGGCCTGCTCCACGCCCTCGCGGACGGTCATGTTGGGGCGCTGGGCGCGGCCGCCCGGGCCGCCGGGGGCGCCACCGCCCTGGCGACGCTGTGGTGGCAGGCTGCTCATCCGTCCCTCTCCCCGCTCGGCGCCACGTCCGCCGGCGTCGTCCCGTCCGGCCCCGAGGCGTATCGTTGGTCGCCCGTCAGCCTATCGCGCCGGCGCCCGCCGGCCGAGGGGCGGGTCCACGAGGAACAGGGAAGGGGCGCCGATACCCGTCCGCGTCGCGCTGGCCCAGATCAACACCGTCGTCGGCGACATCGACGGCAATGCCACGCGCATCGCCTCGGCCCTCGGGGACGCGGCCGCCGCCGGCGCCGAGATCACGCTGGTGCCGGAGCTGGCGATCACGGGCTACCCCCCGGAGGACCTCCTGCTGCGCCCGGCGTTCGCCGCGCAGGCGCGGGCCGCCCTCGACCGGGTCGCCCAGGGGGTCCGGCGCGGGGTCGCGATCATCGGCTTCCCCGAGTGGGACGGCGACTCCTACAACGCCGCCGCGGTCGTGGCCGAGGGGCGGGTGCAGGCCGTCTACCGGAAGCGCTTCCTGCCGAACTACGGTGTCTTCGACGAGGCCCGGTACTTCCGCTCCGGCGACGAGGCGATGGTGCTCGAGGTGAACGGTCTGCGGGTCGGCCTCGCCGTGTGCGAGGACATCTGGTACCCGAACCCCGTCGCCTCCGACCTGGCCGCCGCCCGCGTCGACCTCGTCTGCTGCATCTCCGCCTCCCCGTTCCACCGGGGCAAGGGCGACCGCCGCGAGGCGATGCTCGCCACCCGCGCCGACGACTGCGCCGCCTGGCTCGCCTTCTGCAACCAGGTGGGCGGCCAGGACGAGCTCGTCTTCGACGGCCGCTCCGCCGTCTTCGACGCGCGCGGCGAGCTCGTGTCCCGCGCGCCCCAGTTCGCCGAGCACCTCCTCCTCGCCGACGTCGACCCGCTCATGGCCGCCCGCCGCCGCCTGCGCGAGCCGCTCGCCCGCCGCCTGCCGGGCGCGCCCGAGCGCGACGTCCGCATCGTCTCCCGCACCGTGCGGGGCGGCGACGAGAGGGTCGCGCCGGACCGCGCGGAGCCGCTGCGCGACGAGGCCGAGGTGTGGTCCGCGCTCGTCCTCGGCATCCGCGACTACGTCGGCAAGAACGGCTTCCCCGGGGTCATCATGGGCCTCTCGGGCGGCATCGACTCGGCGCTCACGGCGGCGCTCGCGGCCGACGCCCTCGGCCCGGACCGCGTGACCGGCGTCGCCCTGCCGTCCGAGCACTCCTCGCCCGAGAGCCTCGGCGGGGCGCAGGCGCTGGCCGACGCGCTCGGCATCCGGCTGCTGCAGGTCCCGATCGCGGGTGTGGTGGACGCCTTCGAGGGCGCGCTCGCGGAGGCCTTCGGCGACCGCGCGGCCGACATCACGGAGGAGAACCTGCAGGCCCGCGCGCGCGGGACGTTGCTCATGGCCCTCTCCAACAAGCTCGGCCCCCTCGTGCTCGCGACGGGCAACAAGAGCGAGATGTCGGTGGGCTACAGCACCCTCTACGGGGACATGGTGGGCGGCTTCGCGCCGCTGCGCGACCTCTCGAAGACCTGGGTCTACCGGCTCTGCCGCTGGCGCAACGCCTCGGAGGGGCGCGAGGTGATCCCGGAGGAGACGATCCGCCGCCCGCCGACCGCGGAGCTCCGACCCGGGCAACTCGACACCGACTCGCTCCCGCCCTATGACGTGCTGGACGCGATCCTCGAGGGATACGTCGAGCGGGGGCTCGAGCCGGACGAGATCGTCGCGGAGGGGCACCCGCGGCAGGTCGTCGCCGACGTCGTCCGAATGGTGGATCGTGCGGAGTACAAGCGTCGCCAGGGTCCCGTCGGGATCAAGATCACGCCCCGTGCCTTCGGGCGTGACCGGCGCATGCCCATCACGACCCGCCATGTCTGACGCGCTGCGGCGCGGGGCCGTCGCCGGGCTCGCGCTGGCGCTGATCGCCGCGGGCACCGCCGCCGCGGCGGGCGGTCCGCAGAAGCCGCTCGTCCCGCCGTCGGGCACCGGCGGCCCGGGGGAGTTCGGCCTCACCGAGCGTGGCGACCGCTCCCTGCTCGTGACCTTCGGCGACGCGCCCTCGGAGGCCGTCGCCCGCGCGCGCCTGGAGCGCTTCGGCACCGCCACCCCGCTGGCCCCGGAGGCCGGCGTCTGGGGCCTCGCCCCGGCGGCGCCCGCCTCGGCCCGCGCGCGGATCGCCGCGCTGCCGTCGGTGCTGAGCGCGGAGTGGTCCCTCTCGCGGCGCGCCGACGACCGGCCCCCGCCGCCCACGGCCCCCACCGCGACGCCGGTCATCACCGACCCGTTGTTCACCCCCGCCGACCAGTGGGGCATGGCGGAGCGCACCACCTGGGGCCCCGACCTGGCGACGACGGGCGCGCGCGCCCCGATCGCGATCCTCGACTCGGGCGTCGACCCGACCCACGAGGAGTGGTCCGGCCCGGACAGCCCGCTCATCGCCCCGCGCAGCGTGCTGCGCGGCGACGCGAACGCGTCGGACCACGGCGAGTCCGGTCACGGCACCCACGTCGCGGGCATCGCCGCCGCGCCGGCCAACGGGGTCGGCGTCGTCGGCGTCGCGCCGGGCACGGCGGGGGCCGCCCCGGTCATCCCGGTGCAGATCGCGAACCGCAAGGGCTACTCGACCGACGCCACGATGATCGCCGGGCTGCGCTACGCGGTCATGAAGGGCGCGCTCGTCGTGAACATCTCGGCCGGCGGCCGCGGCTACTCGCGCGCCTTCCAGGACACGATCCTCTGGGCCACCCAGCGCGGCGCGCTCGTCGTCGCCTCCGTGGGCAACCAGGGCCAGGACCTCAACACGCTGAACTACCCGGCCGGCTACCGGCGGGTGCTCGGCGTGGGCGCGCAGTGCGACGGGGCGATCTCGTTCGACTGCCCCCGGCCGTACGGGGTGGCCACCTTCTCCACCTACAACCGCTCCGTGGACGTCATCGCCCCCGGCGTGCGGATCCTGTCGAGCGTGCCGCGCCGGGTCACCGAGCGCGCGGTCGCCCCGGGCTACGCGATCAAGGACGGCACCTCGATGGCGGCGCCGTACGTCTCCGGGGTCGCGGCGCTCGTGCAGGCGGCGAACCACAACGCCCTCAGCCCGTTCCAGGTGATGCGGCAGATCACCAACACGGCGACGGACATCGGCCCGGCGGGCAGGGACGTCACGAGCGGCAACGGCGTCATCAACCCGCGCGCGGCGGTGACGCTGCAGGCGCCGGCGGACGACACCGAGGAGGTCAACGACGACGTCAAGTGGCTGAGCGGCGTGACCCGCCTGGACGAGGCCCAGCCCGTCACGATCACCGCCTGGGTCGACCAGGAGGAGGACGCCGACGACGTCTACGCCGTCCGCCTCCGCGCCGGGCAGCGGATCGGGATCACGCTGACGCCCACGCGCGGCCAGCTCGACCTCTACCTCTGGAACACGGGCACGCGCACCGTCACGACGGGCGACGGCAACCTGGAGAAGCACCTGGCGCGCTACCGCCGCGGCGGCAAGGGCCCGCGCACCATCGCGTACGTCGCGGAGAGCTCCGGGATCCACTACGTCAACGTGTTCGCGCGGCGCGGGGGTGGCGAGTACACCCTGCGGCTCGCCCGGCGCGGGTAGGCTCCCCGGCGATGGCGACCGGTCCCCACCTCGTGCTGCTCTACGACTACGTCGCGGACGTGCTCGAGCGCCGGGCCCCGCACCGCGAGGCGCACCTCGCCCGCATCGCCGAGTTCATCGGCTCCGGGGCGATGCTCTCCGCCGGCGCCCTGGGCGACCCGCCCGCCGGCGCGCTGTTCGTGTTCGGGGACGTCCCCGTCTCCGAGGTCGAGCGCTTCGCGGACGGCGACCCGTACGTGGAGGCCGGGATCGTCACCGGGCGGCGCATCATGCCGTGGACGGTGGTCGCCTCGGCCTGACGCCGCGGCGATGGGCTACGGTGGGGCGGTGACCCGGACCGCGTTCGTCCACGCCGAGGGCGGCCCCTCCTACAACCTCGGCGACGACCACCCGATGACGCCCCTGCGGCGCGCGCTGGCGGTCGACCTGATCCACGCCTACGGGCTGGACCGCCACCCGGGGGTGGAGCGCGTGACGCCCACGCCGGCGCCCGACGCCGTCATCGAGCGGGTCCACGCGCCGGCCTACGTCGCGGCGGTGCGCCGCTACAGCGAGACGCCCGCGCTCGCGTCCGCCTGGGAGGCGGGGCAGTGGGGCCTCGCGGCGGGGGGAGACACGCCGGCGTTCACGGGCATGCACGAGGCGGCCGCGGCCATCTGCGGCGCGTCCGTCGCCGGGGCGATGGCCGTCTGGGAGGGGGGCTTCGACCAGGCGTTCGTCGCGGGCGGCGGGCTGCACCACGCGCTCGCGAACCGCGCGGCGGGCTTCTGCATCTACAACGACACGGCCGTCGCGATCCAGGCGCTGCTCGACGCCGGCGCCGAGCGCGTCGCCTACATCGACATCGACGTGCACCACGGCGACGGGACCCAGTGGATCTTCTTCGAGGATCCGCGCGTCCTGACGTGCTCCGTGCACGAGACGGGCCGCTACCTGTTCCCCGGCACGGGCGGGATGGCCGAGCGCGGCGTCGGCGCCGCCGAGGGCACCTCCATCAACGTGCCGCTGCCGCCGTACGCGGGCGACCGCCCCTACCTCCGCGCCATCGAGGAGGTCATCGGGCCGGCCGTCGTGGACTTCGCGCCGGACGTCATCGTCACCCAGGACGGCGCCGACCCGCACCACGCCGACCCGCTCGCGCACCTCCAGGTGACGATGGCGGCCTTCCCGCGGGCCTACCGCGCCCTGCACGAGCTGGCGGCGGCGGCCTCGGACGGCCGCTGGGTGGCGCTCGGGGGCGGCGGCTACACGTTCCAGGTGGTCCCTCGGGCCTGGACGATGCTCTTCGCGGAGATGGTCGGCGCCCAGCTCGACGACGAGATCCCCGAGGCCTGGTGGCGCGACAACGAGGAGTCCCTCGGCGTGCCGCTGCCGCGGCACATGTCCGACGACCCCGAGCCCGAGGTCCCCGAGGAGGAGCGCATCCGCGCCGACGCGGAGGGCGACCTGGTCGTCGACGAGGCGCGCGCGCTGTTCCTGCCCTGAGCGGCGCCCCGGCGATCGAGGCGGACGGCGTCGGCGTCTGGCGCGGCCTGCCGGGCGGGGGCCGGGCCGTCCTTCTCGACGACATCTCCTGGCGCGTGATGCCGGGGGAGCGCTGGGCCGTCATCGGCCCGAACGGCGCGGGGAAGACGACGCTCATGTCCATCGCCGGCGCGCGCGGGTTCCCGTCGACGGGCACCGCGTCGGTGCTGGGTCACCGCCTCGGCGCCGTGGACACCCGGGAGCTGCGGCGGGCCGTCGGCCACGTCGATGCGACCATGGCCACGGCGTTCCGGCCGCGGGCCAGCGCCCTGGACGTCGCCCTCACGGGCGCCCGGGCGGTCATCGCCCCGCTCGGCCCGGCCGGCGACGACGAGGACGAGGCGCGCGCCCGCGCCCTCCTGGAGGAGGCCGGCTGCGGCCGCCTGCTCGGGAACCGCTTCAGCCGGCTCTCGCGGGGCGAGCAGCAGCGCGTCCTCCTGGCGCGGGCGCTCATGGCGTCCCCGCGCCTCCTGCTGCTGGACGAGCCGACCGCCGGGCTCGACCTGCCCGGCCGCGAGGCGTTCCTCGCCCGCCTCGACGCGCTCTCGGCGGCCGAGCCGGACATGGCGACCGTGCAGGTGAGCCACCACCTGGAGGAGCTCGCCGCGAGCGTCACCCACGCCCTGCTGCTGCGCCGCGGGCGGGTGGTGGCGCAGGGCCCGGCGGCGGCCGTGCTGACGGACGGGCCGTTGTCCGAGTGCTTCGACGCGCGCGTCCGCGTGCTGCGGGACGGCGGCCGCGCCTTCGCGGTGATCGACCCGGTCTAGGTCCGGGCCGGGCGGGGCCTCAGGCCGTCCCGGACTCCACGCGGTCCCGGCCGGCCTCCTTGGCGGCGTAGAGCCGCTGGTCGGCCGTGCGGACGAGGTCGTCGGCCGCGGTCCCCCGGTCGGCCGACGCGACCCCGAGCGAGACGGTCACCGGTCCCGAGGGGGCTCCGGCCTCGGCCACCGCCGCCCGGATCCGCTCCGCGACGGCGATCGCGTCCGCCTCACCCGCGCCCGGCAGCAGGAGGGCGAACTCCTCGCCGCCGATCCGGCTGGCGCGGTCCCCGGTGCGGGCCGCCGTCGCGAGCGCGTGGGCGACCGCGACCAGGGCCTCGTCGCCCGCCTGGTGCCCGTGGCGGTCGTTGAAGCTCTTGAAATGGTCCACGTCGATCATCACGAGGCCCAGCGGCCCCTCGCCGCGGTCCACCCGGGCCATCTCCTCCTCGAGCGCGTCGTCGAAGGCCCGCCGGTTGCCGAGGCCCGTGAGGGGATCGGCGAGGGAGAGGTGCTCGAGGTGCTCCCGGGCCGCGATGCGGAGGAGTGCACGGGACGCGTCCGCGGCCATGTGGCGGATGGTCCCGACGTCCTTCGCGCTGATGAACATCCGGCCGTGACGAGGACGGGAGCGGGCGATCGTCACGCGCCCGAGCGCCACGGGCTCGTCCCCCGTCTCATCGACGATCGGCACCTCGACGAGGCTGCGCTCGTCATCGCGCCAGTTCTTCGGCTCGACGCCTCCGCCCCCCAGGCCGACCGTCACGTCCCATCCCTCCATGAGCTCCATGACGCCCTTCCGGAGGATGCCGACGACGTCGTCCGCGGACGACGCCCCGATCAGGCCGGTGCTGACCGTTCCCCCGGTCAGGTTGCGCTTCGCCTGGCGCGCCAGGTCCCGGCGGTTGACCCGCTGGAAGATGGCGGCGATGGCGACCACGGCGACGGCCATCAGGGGCGCGCCCAGCCATTCCTCCGCCGGGGGCGTGCCGGGCGACTCCACGACGAAGAGCGCCGCGACGACGATCCCTCCGAGGATGAGGGCCTTGATGCCGGACGGCACGGAGTACCCGAGCGTGACCGCGAGCGCCTGCAACGGCAGCAGCCAGAGGCCGACGCCGTCCAGGCCCCCCGAGAGCTGCGCCAGCGTGAAGATGAGGGCCGCATCGACCACGAGGCCTATGTCGTGCGCCAGGAGGAGGGACTTCCGGTGCCGGCGCGGCAGGATCTGCAGGAGGCCGTGGGCCACGAGCGCGCCGAGGCACGCGGCGGCCGCCAGGAGGTGGTCCCGGTCGGAGGCGCTCCGCGGCAGGACGGCGGCGACCGCCGCGAGCAGGACGAGCGCCACGGCCCGGCCCCGGAACAGCCACTCGTGGCGGTCCTCCAGGTAGTACCAGTCGCGGCCCCGTAGCCGCTTCCCGGGCCCTGCCGGTGGGGTGTCGCCCGTGGTCGTCATCGGCCTCGTATCGCGGGATCCGACCCCACGTTAACCGTCTTTCATGAAAGTTTCCGCAAGGGGCTAAAGGTTTCGGGGCGACCTGCCGATAGCGCGGGCGCCATGGACCTCACGCCGCAGCCCCGCACCCGCCCCGTCCGCCGCCGCATCGGCCCTCTGGCCGTCCTGTTCGCGGCCGCCGCGCTCGCAGCCCCGGTGGCCGCGCACGCCGCCACGGACGCGGCCACACCCGCCGACCGGCCCGGCCTGACGCCGTCGGTCGTCTCCTGTGAGGCCGAGGGCTCGTGCGAGCCCGGTGGCGGCCCCGCCGAGGCGCCGGCCCCGTCCGTGGAGGAGGTCGTCCCCGTCCCCGCCCCGCGCGGCGAGGACGCCCCGCCCAGCACCCCGCCGGCCCCCGAGGCGCTCCCCCAGCCGGACGCCCCCGAGGAGCTGGCCCCCGCCCCCGCCCCGAGCACCATGTCCCGCCAGGCTCTGATCGGTATCCAGATCGGCGGCGTCCGTGTCGGCGCCGACGTGACCGTCGGCATCTCCCGCGAGGGGATCACGGTCACCACGAAGACCGATACGACCCTGAAGGACGTCGCCAGCGTCACCACGGGCACGAATGTCGCCGTGCCGGCGCCCTCGCCTTCGACCAAGCTTCCGTCGGTCGACATCGACCTCGGAGTCCAGGCCCCGATCGTGACCAAGAAGCCGACGACGCCCGCACCAGTCGTGCCGCAGACCCCGAGCCCGTCGGCGCCGGGCAACCAGAACCCCGGCGGGACGACCACGCCGCCGAGCACTCCGACGACCCAGACGCCTCCCGCGGCCGCGCAGCCCACGCCGGTCGTTCCCGCCACCCCCGTGACCCCTGTGGCGGCTCCGGCCGCCACGACGGCGTCGGCCTCCGCGCCGGCCCCGGTTGCGGCCGCCCCGGCGACCCCCCGCGCCGGCGGCCGCACCCACACCGTCCGCCGCGCGCCCGCCGCCGGCGCGCCGGTCACCCCGGCCGCGCCGCGTCTCGCCGCGTCGGCACCGGCGGCCCCCGCCCGCTCGGCCACCCCGGCGCCCCGCGCCGCGGCGGCCACCCCGGAGCGGACCGTCGTCGCGACCTCCGGCGGGACCTCCGCCACGCCCCCCGCGCCGCGCTCCTCCGAGCCCAAGATGCCGCCCGTCGTCGCCCGCGCCACCGCCATCGCGGCGGCCGCCGGACGGTCCCCGTGGCTGCCCGTCGGCGTCGCCGCCGCCATCGTGCTCTACCTCCTCGGGCAGCGCGCGCTGGACCGCGGTTCCAAGCTCTCGTACGCGGGCCGCCCCGGTGAGCCGGACGACGAGCTCATCGAGCTCTAGGATCCACCCCACGGGGTCGGGGACCCCGCCGGGCGGATGACGCCGCCCGGATCAGGCCACATGCGATCCGAGGCAACCGACAGCCGCGACGGGATCGCCCCTCCGGGGGGCCTGTCCGATCGCCTGCATCACGCTCTGGACGCCCTCCCCGACGCGGTCTGGCTGCTCGATCCGCTGCGCGACCCCGAGGGGCACGTCGTGGACTTCGAGGTCGCCCACGTCAACATGCGCGGCGCCGCCGACGTCGGGATGCCGGCCGGCGAGGTGCGCGGCCGGCGCCTCAGCGAGGTGGCCCCGGTCGCGCGGAGGCTCGGGCACATCGTGCGCCTGGCGGACGTCGTCGAGACGGGCGCCCCGGTGGAGTTCGAGTTCCGCCACGACCCCCCGCAGGGCACGCCCGTCTGGCGGTGGGTGACGGGCACGCCGCTCTCCGGTTCCGTGGTCGTGACGCTGCGGGACGTGACCTCCCGCGTCATGGCCGAGCTGCGGCGGGCGTCGTCGGAGGCCGACTACCGGCTCCTGGCCGAGAACGCCACGGACATGATCGCGCGCATCACGCCGGACGGCCGCGTGCTCTACATGTCCCCGGCCTGCCGCGAGATCCTGGGCTACGAGCCGGACGAGATGGTGGGACGCGCCTACTGGGACTTCGCCCACCCGGACGACGTCGACGCCGTCATGGCCGTCCGCGACGGCGGCCCCGGCGCGGGCCCGGACCAGCGCACCGTCACCTTCCGCGGCCGCCGGAGGCGCGGGGGATGGGTGTGGCTCGAGTCCACCTCACGTCCGGTGCGCGACGCCGACGGCACGATGATGGAGCTGCAGGTCGCGATCCGCGACGTCTCCGAGCGCGCGGTGGCCGACGCCGAGCACGCCGCCCTCCACCGGGTCTCCGAGGCCGTGGCCGCGGGCCTGCCCGCCGTGGAGCTCTACCGGCTCGTGGCCGCCGAGATGGCGCGGGTGCTGGAGGCCGACGGGGGACGCGTGGTGCGCTACCTCGACGACCACAGCGCCGAGGTGCTCGGCGCGTGGCGCCGCGACGGCCTGCCCCCGGTCCCGGCCGGTGAGCGCCTGCTGGTGGACCCGGCCTCGGCCGTCGCCCGGGTGCGCGAGACCGGCCACACGGCCCAGATGGAGATCGCCACGCGGGCGCCCGCGGTGCTGCGGTTCGCGATCGCCGCGCCCGTGCGCGTCACGGGGCGCCTCTGGGGCGCGGTGGCCGCGGCGTACACCGCCCCATCGGACGCCCCCGAGGGCGCCGCCGAGCGCGTGGAGCGCTTCGCCAAGCTCGTCTCGCTGGCCGTCGCGGACGCGGAGGCCCGGGCCCGGCTCGAGCGGCAGGCGACCACCGACGCCCTCACCGGCCTCGCCAACCACGGCACCTTCCACGCCGCGCTCGCCGCCGCCTTCGAGCGGGCCGAGCGCTACGGCGGCCCGCTGGGCCTGGTCGTGATGGACCTCGACCACTTCAAGGCGCTCAACGACACCTACGGCCACCGCGCCGGCGACGAGGCGCTCGCGACGGTCGGCGCCCTCATGCGCGAGCACGCCCGCCGCGTGGACGTGGTGGGCCGCGTGGGCGGCGAGGAGTTCGCCTGGCTCATGCCGGACACCACCGCCGCGGGGGCCGCGGAGGCCGCCGAGCGGCTTCGGCGCGCGATCGCCGACGGCGGGACGCCGGGCTCCCCCGCCCTCACGGCCTCCCTGGGGGTCGCCGAGCGGCTGCCGGGCGACGTGACCGGCCAGGGGCTCTTCGACCGGGCCGACGCGGCGCTCTTCGCCGCGAAGCGCGCCGGCCGCGACCGGGTGGAGCTGGCCTAGCCCACCGCCCTAGAGGTCGGCGGCGGCGTCCTCGGTGAGCAGCCAGGTGAGCCGGCCGGCCGTCGGGGCGAGCCGCCCCGCGGGGAGCTCACGGTCGCCGGCGATGGCGCGCTTCACCGCGGCCGCCTTGTCGGCCCCCCCGGCGACGACGAGGATCCGCCGCGACGCGTTGAGGACTGGCATCGTCAGCGAGATCCGCCAGGGCTGGGGCATCTCGGGGCGGTGGACCGGGACGGCGAGCCGCGTCTCCTCCTCCAGCTCGGCCGAGCCGGGGAAGAGGGAGGCGGTGTGCCCGTCCGGGCCCATGCCGAGCAGCATGAGGTCGAAGACCGGCCACGGGTCGCCGAGCACCCGGGCGCGCAGGTCCTCCTCGGCCCGCTGGGCGCCCTCCTCGGGCGGCAGCTCGCCGAGCATCCGGTGGACCTGCTCCGGGCGCAGCGGGATGCGGTCGAGCAGGGCCTCGCGGGCCATGCCGTAGTTCGAGCCCTCGGCGTCCGGCGGCACGCACCGCTCGTCGCCGAAGAAGAACTCCACCCGGCCCCACGGGGGGCAGCGCCCCGCGAGCTGCTGGTAGGCCGCGCGCGGCGTGTTGCCGCCGGCCAGGGCGATGAAGGCGCGGGTGCCGGCGCGGGCCTCCAGCGCGACCTTCTCGACGCGGGCGGCGGCCTCGTCGGCGAGCGCCGCCATGTCGCGGACGACCTTGATCTCGTGCTCGGGGGTGGGGCTCATGCTGCCTCCAGGGCGGCGGCTCGTGCGAGGGCGCGCTCGAAGGCCCGGTCGCGGCGTTGCAGTTCCAGTTCGCCCGCAAGCAGGCGGGCCCGGTCGGCGTCCGGCAGGGGGAGCACCCGGCGGCGCGTCGTGCCGTCGGCCTCGGTCACGCAGACCGCCGCCGCCTGCCGCCCGGCGACGCGCTCGATCACCATCTCGCGTCCCGACAGGGCGCCCACGAGGCCCACGGAGACCGGCCCCCAGGGGACCTCGCCCTCGCCGGGGCGCATGACGATGGCGAGGGTCTCGCCGACCACCTCGCGCAGCCACCCCGCCAGCAGCAGCGTGCCGGCGTCCGGCTCGGGGGCGGCGTGGACGAGGGTGGCGGTGGAGGGCCCGCCGCGCAGGCTCTCCACGGCGGCCTCGTCGATCATCTGCACGATGAGCTGACGCCACGAGGTGACGTGCGCCCAGGCGAGGTCCGTCACGGCGGGGCCGGCCTCGGGCGCCCAGCGCGCCAGGGCCTTCAGCCCCGCGTCGCCCGGCGTGCGGCCCGCCTCGGTCACCACCCGGTCCGCGATGCCCGCGAGCCGCCCGAGCGGGCCGTCGTCGTCGCCGGGCGCGCCCGGCCACCAGAGGATCGTCGGGAGGTCCGGCCGCAGGAGGGGGAGGGCCGCGCTCGCGGCGCCCTCGATCGCCTCGCCGCGGAGGGTGAGCACGACGGTCTCGACGGCCACGCCGCTCTGGCCGGCGCCCATGCGGCAGCTCGTGGAGACGGTGGCGTCGATCCCGTCGCCGCCGGGCGCCTCGGTGAGCAGCACGGCGCGCGAGGGCTGGCGGTCGGCGAGCGCCTCGATCGTCGTCGTCATCATCTCCAGGTCGGACGCGTCGGGGGCGTAGGCGAGCAGGTTGAGGACGCCCGTGAGCCCCACGGCGGGCGCGCCCTCGGACGGGCGCCGCTGGGCCGCCAGCCGGTCCAGGACATCGCCGATGGCGACGCCGGTCCCATCCCAGTCCTCGCGCACGGCGTCATCGCTCACAGCCGCCGCCACACCCTTCCGTCGCGGGCCAGCATGGCGTCCGAGGCCTCCGGACCCCACGAGCCCGCATCGTAGTTCGGGAAGGGGGCCGTCGTGGCGGACCAGTCGGCGATGAGGGGGTCGAGGATCTCCCAGGCCCGCTCGACCTCGTCCCAGCGCGTGAAGAGCGTCGAGTCGCCGAGCAGCGCGTCGAGCAGAAGCCGCTCGTAGGCCTCCGGCGAGCTGCGCAGGAAAGCGTTGCCGTAGGCGAAGTCCATCGACACGGGCCGCAGGTCGATCTGGGGCCCCGGCACCTTGGCGACGAAGCGCAGGGAGGCGCCCTCGTCGGGCTGGATGCGCAGGGTGAGGAGGTTGGGCGCCACGGTCTCGACGGCGGTCGAGGCGAACGGCATGTGCGGCGCGGCCTTGAAGTGGATCGAGACCTCGGTCGTGCGGCGGGGGAGGCGCTTGCCGGTGCGCAGGTAGAACGGGGTCCCCGACCAGCGCCAGTTCTCCACCATGACCCGCATGGCGACGTAGGTCTCGGTCTCCGACTGCGGGTCGACGCCGCCCTCCTGGCGGTATCCCGGCACCCGCGACCCGCCGATCCAGCCGGGTCCGTACTGGCCCCGCACGGCGTCGCGGGCGGCCGAGCGCGCGTCGAACTCCGGGATCGCGCGGAGCACCTTCACCTTCTCGTCGCGCACGTCGCGGCTCTCGAACTGCGCCGGCGGCTCCATGGCCACGATGGAGAGCACCTGGAGCATGTGGTTCTGCACGATGTCGCGCAGGGCGCCGCTCTCGTCGTAGTAGCCGCCCCGCGATCCGACGCCGAGCTCCTCGGCCACGGTGATCTGGACGTGGTCGACGTACCGGCGGTTCCAGATCGGCTCGAAGATCGCGTTGCCGAAGCGCAGCACGAGCAGGTTCTGGACCGTCTCCTTCCCGAGGTAGTGGTCGATGCGGTAGACCTGCCGCTCGCGGAAGACGGCGTTGAGCCGGGTGTTGAGCTCGCGGGCGCTGCGCAGGTCGTGCCCGAAGGGCTTCTCGACCACGAGGCGGGAGAACCGCTCCGTGCCGTCCCCCTCGTCGGCGAGCCCGATGCGCCCGAGGTTCTCGGCGATGTCGGGGAAGAGGTCGGGGGCCGTCGCGAGGTAGAAGAGCCGGTTGCCCCGGGTGCCGTGGCGGGCGTCGTGGTCCTCGATGAGCTCCTTGAGGCGCCCGTAGGCCTCCATGTCGCCCGACGGGACCGACCGGTAGTGCAGCCGGCGGGCGAACCCCTCCCAGACGCCCTCGTCGAGCGGCTCCCGGCCGTGCTCCTCGACGCCCTTCCGCATCCGGGCCCGGAACTCGTCGTCGGTGAGGTCCGAACGGGCGACGCCGACGACCGCCGTCTCGGGCGGCAGGAGCTGCTGGGCGGCCAGCGAGTAGAGGCCCGGGACCAGCTTCCGCTGCGTGAGATCGCCCGTGGCACCGAAGATCACGATGACCGCGGGTGGTGGCGTCCGCGCCAGCCGCAGGTCGTCGCGCGTGAGCGCGTCGAGGGGCGAGCCGGACCCGTCCGAGGAGGTGCTCATGAGGTAAGTCTCACCGTGATGTCGAGGGTTACTGTTGCCGGTTCAGCCCCGGAGACGGGCGGTCGCGGCCGCCGCGACGGCCTCCGCGGTGATACCCAGGGCCTCCATCGCCTGCTCACCCGGTGCCGAGACGCCGAAGCGGTCGATCGCGACGACCGGCCCGCCCGCGGTCCACTCGGCCCAGCCGAACGGGCTCGCGGCCTCGACCGCGACGCGCGCGGTGATGGCCGCCGGGAGCACCGACTCGCGGTAGGCGTCGTCCTGGGCGCGGAAGAGCTCGAACGACGGGATCGAGACGACCCGGGCGGAGATGCCGTCGGCCGCGAGCAGCTCGCGGGCCTCGACCGCCAGGGAGACCTCGGAGCCCGTGGCGACGATGGCGACGTCGTCGCCGTCGGCCACGACGTAGCCGCCCTTCTCCACGGGCGGGTCACCCGGCATGGTCGGCAGCCCCTGGCGGCTCAGGACGAGCGCGGTGGGGCCGTCGGTGCGGGCGATGGCCACACGCCAGGCGGCGGCCGCCTCCGACGCGTCGGCCGGGCGGATCGTGACGAGCCCCGGGATCGCCCGGAGCGCCGCGAGGTGCTCGATCGGCTGGTGGGTGGGGCCGTCCTCGCCCAGGGCCACGGAGTCGTGGGTGAACACGAAGACCGAGGGCACCTTCATCAGGGACGCGAGGCGCAGGGTGTTCTTCATGTAGTCCGAGAACGTGAAGAACGTGGAACACACCGGGCGCAGGCCGCCGTGGGCGGCCAGGGCGTTGGTGATCGCGCCCATCGCGTGCTCGCGGACGCCGTAGTAGAGGTTGCGGCCGGCGAACTCGCCCGGGCTCACGACCCCCATGTCCTTGAGGGTCGTGCTCGTGGAGGACGAGAGGTCGGCGGCGCCCTGCACGATCTCCGGGATCGCCGCGGCGAAGGCGTTGAGCGCCTGGCCGGCGGATGCGCGCGTCGCGATCTTCTTGCCGACCTCGAACTGCGGGAGCGCGGCCTCCCAGCCGTCCGGCAGCACGCCGGCGGTGGTGCGGGCGAACTCGGCCGCCTCGGCGGGGAAGTCCTTCGCGTAGGCGGCGACGGTGGCCTCCCACCCGGCCTTCGCGTCGGCGCCGCGGGAGCGGAGCTCGTCGGCCCAGGCGGCGACCTCGTCCGGGACGAGGAACTGGGCGTCCTCGGGCCAGCCGTACGCGCGCTTGGTGAGGACGACCTCGTCGGGGCCGAGCGGTGAGCCGTGGGCCGAGGAGGTGTCCTGCTTGTTGGGCGAGCCGAAGCCGATGTGGGTGCGGCAGCAGACGAGCGTCGGGCGCCCGTCGGAGGTCGCGGCGTCCGTCAGGACCGTGTCGATCTCGAGCGGGTCGTTGCCGTCGGTGATGTGCAGCACCCGCCAGCCGTAGGCCGCGAACCGGGCCGCGACGTCCTCGTCGAAGGAGAGGGAGGTGGGGCCGTCCAGTGAGATCCGGTTGTCGTCCCAGATCCCCACGAGCTTCGACAGCTTGAGGTGCCCCGCGATGGAGGCGGCCTCGTGGGAGATGCCCTCCATGAGGTCGCCGTCCGAGCAGATGAACCAGGTCCGGTGGTCCACGATGTCGTGGCCCGGCTTGTTGAACTTCGCGGCGAGCATCGCCTCGGCGATGGCGAAGCCGACCGAGTTGGCGAAGCCCTGGCCCAGCGGCCCGGTGGTGATCTCCACGCCCGGGGTGTCGCCGCGCTCGGGGTGCCCCGGCGTCTCGGACCCGAGCTGGCGGAACCTCTCGAGCTGCGCGAGCGGCAGGTCGTAGCCGGTCAGGTGCAGCAGTGAGTAGAGGAGCATCGAGGCGTGCCCCGCGGACAGCACGAAGCGGTCGCGGCCGGGCCACGACGGGTCGCCCGGGTCGTGGCGGAGGTGCTTGGAGAACAGCGTCCACGCGACCGGCGCGAGCCCCATGGGGGCGCCGGGATGGCCGCTGTTGGCCTTCTGCACGCCGTCGATGGCGAGGGTCCGTACGGTGGTGATCGCCAGCTCGGGCGGTGCGAGCGTCGTGGCCACGGGGCTCCTTCCGGGGTCAGTAACTGACGTCGTGCGGATGGCTCTCGCGCAGGCCCCCGGGGGTGATCCGCACGAAGCGGGCGGACCTGTGGAACTCGGGGATCGTACGGCTGTCGGAGTAGGACATGCCCGACCGCAGGCCGCCGACGAGGCCGTGGACGACCACGGAGACGGCGTCGCGGAGCGGGACGACGGCCTCGACGCCCTCGGGGACGACCGGCGTGAACTCCGTGTCGTCGTCCTCGGCGTCGATGGCGCGGCGGGCGTCGGCGGCGGCGCTCGAGGCCATGCCGCGGAAGACCTTCATGCGGCGGCCGTCGCGCGTGACGGCGAGGCCGGGGCTCTCGGGCGTCCCGGCGAGCAGGTTGCCGACCATCACGGTCTCGGCGCCGCCGGCGATGGCCTTCGCGACGTCGCCGCCGAAGCGGATGCCGCCGTCGGCGATGACCGGGACGTCGAAGGGCGCGCAGGCCTCCGCGCACTCCATGACGGCCGAGAGCTGGGGCACGCCCACGCCGGCCACGACGCGGGTGGTGCAGACCGAGCCCGGCCCGACGCCCACCTTGACGCCGTCGGCGCCGGCCTCGGCCAGGTCGCGGGCGCCCTCGGCCGTGGCGACGTTGCCGGCGATGATGTCCGTGGCGCCGCCGAGGGCGTCGCGCACCGCGCCGATCGCCGCGACGGCGTGCTCGGCGTGGCCGTGGGCGATGTCGAGCACCACGACGTCGGCGCCGGCCTCCTGCAGGGCCCGCGCGCGCTCGAGGTAGTCCCCGCGGACGCCGATCGCGGCGCCCACCGCGAGCCGGCCGCGGGCGTCCTTGGTGGCCTCCGGCCGCTTGGCGCGCTGCATCAGGTCGCGGAGCGTGATGAGGCCGGCGAGCCGGCCCTCCTCGTCCACGAGGGGGAGCTTCTCCACGCGGGCGTCCCGCATGAGCCGCGCGGCCTCCTCGGCCGTGGTGGCGGGCGTGCCGGTGACCAGGCGGTCGCGCGGGGTCATGATCTCGCGCACGGTCTGGGCGGGGTCGTCGCGCAGCAGCACGTCGCGGCTGGTGAGGAGGCCCTCCAGGCGCCCGTCGGGCCCTGCGACGACGAGCGCGCTCACCCCGAGCCCGGCGGCCGTCTCGCGCGCCTGCGCCAGGGTGGCGTCCGGGCCGACCGTGTGGGGGTCGTCGATGACGAAGGCCTCGGCCCGCTTCACCCGCGCGACCATCGCGACCTGCTCCTCGACGGTGAGGAAGCGGTGGACGATGCCGATCCCGCCGGCGCGGGCCATCGCCACGGCCATGTCGGTCTCGGTGACCGTGTCCATGTTCGCGGAGACGATCGGGACCGCGAGGCGCAGGTTCCGGGTCAGCCGGGTCGCGACGTCCACGTCGGACCGCGACCCGATGGTGCTCCGGCGCGGGACGAGGAGGACGTCGTCGTAGGACAGGGCGAGCGGGATGCCGGCCGGGTTCACCGCGCGAGGATAGCCCACCCCCGAGGCGTCCCGGCCGTCTGTGACGGTGAGGTAGCATCGCCCGATGGCGCCCCGCCCGCCCGTCACGCTCGCCGTGGGTGCCGCCCTCGCGTTCATGGTCGTGGGCTGCTCCGAGTCGGCGCCCCCGGTGGCCACCGTGACCCCGTCCGAGTACGTCTCGGCGGTCGAGCGGCTGATGGACCCGCCGTCGCGCCTGGCCGCCACGATCTCCGAGCGCGCCCGCACGCCGGACGCGACCTCGCCGTCGCGCGACCGCCTGCAGGACCTCGTGACCTCCGCCCGCCGCCGGCTCGCCGAGTTCCGCGGCCTGAAGCTGGGCGACCCCGCGCTGCAGCGTCAGCGGCAGCGGATCGCCGCCGCGTACGCCAGGATGGTGCCGCGCATGCAGACCGCGGCCGACGCCCTGGCCCCCGCCCCGGGCGGCGGACCCGCCGTGGCGGACGGCCTCGCCTCCGTGACGGCCCGCGCCGCGCTGCCCGACAAGGTAGACCCGTTCCTCAACTCGCTCCGGACGCTCCCATCCGCCGCCGCCTCCTCCCTCTCCTCGCGCTGATCGCACTCGTCGCCCTCGCGGCGACGGCCTGCGGTGGCGACGACGCCCCCTCCGCGCCCTCGACGGCGCCGCTCGAGGAGGGCACGGCCATCTCCCCGCGCCAGTACCTCGCCGACTCGTCGGCGGCGGCCGAGGCCGTGAACGCGTTCTCGGCGGCGCTCGCCGAGGTGGGCCCCGAGGCCCGCCGTGGCCGGCTCATCGCCGCCGCCCCCGCGCTGGAGGAGGAGTACGCGCGCACGGACCGCTACGCGCAGCGCCTGGCCGCGGCCAGGCTGGAGGACGCGCGGCTCGAGGAGCAGCGGGCCACTGCGTCCACCGCGCTGGTGGAGGTGGTGGACGCGATGAGCCTGGTGGTCTCGGCCGCCCGGGCGGGCAACCCGGTCGACGCCGAGCAGGCCGTGACCGAGTTCGCGACGGCGGTCGGCGAGCTGAGGGGACTCCCCGCCGAACCCTAGGACCCGGCTCCCGGGCCGCCTCGCGGGGGTTGTGCCCGCGCCGCGCCGTGCCGATGAGAGGGGTGCCCCGGCTGCCGCGGGGCGGTCCCGTGCTCGACGGCGTTGCGCCAAGGATGGTGTCGGTGCCCCAGGCCCCCGTGAGGGTGCTCATCGCTAGCCGCAGCCCGGCCTGGTCGGCCGGGATCGCATCCTTCCTGGCCGTCCCGCCCCTCGAGCCGCGGTGCGCCTACACGGTGGACGCGGCCCTCGCCCGCCTCGACGAGGCGCCCGTCGCCCTCGTCGTGATCGACCACGCCCTGGCCGACGCCCCCGGCGCCGAGCTCGCGGCCGAGGTCCGGCACCGCCATCCCGGCACCCGCATGGTCTTCGCGCTGCCCGACGACGGCGCCGAGGCGCAGCTCGCCGCCCTCGCCGGCGGCGCCAGTGGCTGCCTGCTCCCCACCTGGACCCGCGAGGCCGTGGTGGAGGCGCTGCTCGACGCCCTCGGCGTCGCCGCCGCCGACGCGCCCCGGCCGTCGCGCCGCGGCCCCCGGCCGGACACGCTCACCGAGCAGGAGCGCGTCGTGCTCCGACTGATGCGCCAGCGGCTCACCTACAAGGAGATCGCGCAGCGCCTCGGGGTGTCGTGGCACACGGTCCGCACCCACGCGCAGTCGATCCTCCGGAAGTCCGGCGTGCACTCCCGCCGCGACCTCGACGCGTGGGACGCGCGGCTGGAGGAGGCCTCGTCCCCCGCGGGCGAGGTGGTGGGGCGCCCGTGATGCGACGCCGCCTCGCCCCCTCCGCGGGCCTCGCCCTGCTCCTCGCCGGCGGCGCCCTGCTGGTGCGCGTCGCCGTCATGACCGTCTACGGCGACGACGGCCTCTACGGCTGGCTCATCACCGCCGCCGCGTGCGTCCTGGCCGGGGTCGCCCTGGTCCTGGTCGCGCTCCCCAAGATCGCCGCGCCCCACGATGGCGCGGCGGACCAGCCCACACCCGAGCTGCCGCGCGGGTGAGGGAGCCCGATCCGGAGGGGGCCTTCGGGAGGCAGGCCCCCTCCGGTCGGGCGAATCCGTCCTCCTGACGGAGGGCGCCGAGGTGCGCTCCGTCGCCCGGGTTCCACTTGGGCCTGGAGGGCAGGTCCGACCGGACTCTGACCCCCGCGGGGGTCGGCGGTGTGAGCCCTACTCCTCCGTCAGGGAGGAGAGGGACCCGATGACGGCGATCGCCTCGTCCAGGGTGGCCTGGAGGATCTCGGCGGCGGGGAGGGGGGGACCGGCGAGCCCCGCGGCCTGACCGGCCCAGAGCGCCATGAACTCGGGCTCGTCGGTCCGTGAGGCGTGGCCCCGCATGTCGATGCTCGCCCCGGCCTGGGCGGGGTAGCCCAGCGCGGGCGGGCCCTCCGCTTCCAGGACGTCGATGAGGCGGTTGCGGATCCCGCGGGCGGGGCGGCCGGAGACGGCACGGGTGATGACGGTGTCCGTGTCCCGCGCCTCGGCCACGCGACGGCGGTAGCCGTCGGGCGTCCCGGCCTCGGCCGCGACCAGGAACCGGGTCCCCATCTGCACCGCCTGCGCCCCCAGGGCGAGGGCGGCGGCCAGGCCGCGGCCGTCCATGACGGCGCCGGCGGCGACGACCGGGACGTCCACCGCCGCCACCACCTGGGGCACGAGCGCGAAGGTGCCGACGAGGGCGACGGAGCCGTCGGCGGGGACCTCGAACGTCGAGCGGTGCCCGCCGGCCTCCGAGCCCTGGGCCACGATGACGTCGGCGCCGGCCTCCACGGAGCGCACGGCGTCCGCGACGGACGAGGCCATCGCCAGCACCGGCGCCCCGGCCTCCCGGGCCAGGTCGGCCACCGACGAGGGATCCCCGAGGCCCACCGACACGACGTCCGCGCCGGCGGCGAGGCCGGCCGCGACCAGCTCCCGGGCGGTCGCCGCGCTCGGCGCGGCGGGCGGCTGGGCGGGCAGCCCGATCTCCTCGCGCAGGCGCGCGATGACCGGCCGCGGGTCGCCGCCGGAGGGGTCCGGCGCCGTCGCCGGGGCCACCTGCACGTTCACGGCGATCGGCTTCGACGTGAGCCGGCGGGCGGTGCCCACGGCGGCCGTCACGGCGTCGAGCGACATGCCCGTGATCCCGAACGCGCCGAGGCCGCCGGCCTCGGACACGGCGGCGACCAGTTCAGGGGTCGTGGGCCCGCCGGCCATGCCGGCGAGCAACACGGGGTGGGAGATCCCGAGCTCCCGGCAGAGCGGCGTCGTCAGCGCGTGGCGAGACATTGCCTACGACACCTCGCGGCACCGCCGGTAAGGAATCGATCCCGGACACCGATAGAGGGGGCAAGCCGGGCCTCACACCGGAATGTCCCCTCTACACGGAGAGGTTACACCACATGCGTCGTCACCTGATCGCGCTCTACGTCGCTGGTGCCACCGTCGCCACCCTCGTCGCCGCCAACGCTGCCGTTGCCGCGACCTGGATCCGCCGCTAGACCCTTCTGATCCCGGGCCGGGCCGCGCCTCCCGGCGGGCCCGCGCCTCAGGTTCAGAGGTCCCCCGGTTCCGCGAGGAGCCGGTCGACGATCCCGGTCAGCTCCGGGTCGTCCGGCTCGACGGATGACGGGAACCGCGCCACCAGGCGCCCCCTCCGGTCGAGCACGTACTTGGTGAAGTTCCAGTCGGGCTCCCGGCCCGTCGCACCGCCCGTGGCCGCCATCGCGGCGAACAGGGGCTGGGCGCCGGGGCCGGTGACCCGGCCGGGAGCCGCCATCGGGAACCGCACGCCGTAGTTCAGCTCGCAGAACTCGGCGATCTCCTGCGCGTCGTCCAGCTCCTGGGAGAAGTCGTCGCTCGGGAAGCCGACCACGGTGAGCCCGTCCGCCTCCCGATCCGCGCTCAGGGCCTCCAGGCCCTCGAACTGCGGCGTGAAGCCGCACTTGCTCGCGGTGTTGACCACGAGCACCACGCGCCCCTCCAGTCGTGACGCGGGCAGCCGCGAGCCGTCGATGAGCTCGATGGAGCGCGGCAGCACCGGCTCACCGCGCGTCGTGGCGTCGGGCACCTCGACGGCGGGCTCCTCATCGCCACCGCCACCGCAGCCCGCCACGGCGAGGCCGGCGGCCACGGCGAGGAGGAGGGCGAGGGCGCGGCGGGGCATCCACACGAGGCTACGCGCGAGCGCCCCCATCGGACCAGGGGACCCCTACCGCGCGGCGGCCAGCGCCGTCCGGGCCAGCGCCCGGGCGTGGCGTGCCGCCGCGGCCCGGGACAACGGCCCGCCGGGCAGCTCCACCACGAACGCCGAACCGCCCAGGGTGCGGTTCTGCCACCGGGTCGCGACTCCGGGCAGGAAGCCGAGGCGCTGCGCGGGCAGGCCGGAGAGCCGGGCGTAGAGCCGGGGGAGGGCGGGCCGGCCCGCGGTGCCGAGGTCCACGAGCCGCAGCGCCTGGTGGTACCAGACGGTGAGATCCGGCCGCAGGCGGCGGACGAGGCGCGCCGCGATCCGCGACTCGGGCTCCGACAGCGGCCGCGCGCCGGAGTGGTACGTGTCGAACGGGCGCCCCTGCGCGCGCCAGCGTGACGGGAAGTTGCGGTTGAGATCGACGCCGCGCGCGTTCTGGCGGGTGCCGGCGGCGGTCCCGTCAGGGTTCAGGTCCCGCACGACCCAGAGGGCCACGCCGGGCAGGTCCGGCGGGCGCCGGCGGAGCGCCTCCGCCACGGTGATGCCGGCGGGCTCGGTCCCGTGGATCGCCCCCACCACGAGGACCCGGACCGGGGCGTCCCGGTCGCCGATGACGGTCACCTGGATGGGGCGACCCTCGGCGGACCGGCCGAGCACGGCGTCGCGCACGACCGGTCCGCCGTTCGGGGCGGCGCCACCGGTGGGCGGCGCGATCAGGCACACCCCCGCCGCGACGAGCGCCGCGGCGAGGGCGGAGCGGTCAGCCGTCGTTCGCGGCGGCGAGGCCCACGGCCTCCTCGCGCGCGCGCACGACCTCCCACGGGATGGTGATGGAGCGGCCGTCCATCTCGACCGAGCCGCTGCCACGCAGCTTGGAGAAGGCGGTCGTGACGGCCTCCCGGGAGGCGCCGACGAGCGAGGCCCACTGGGCGTGCGTGAGGTCGAGCCTCAGCTCCACGCCGGCCGGGGTCGCCACGCCGAAGCGGTCGGCGAGCTGGTGGAGGCGCGCCCGCAGGCGGTCCTCCACGCGCATCTCGCTCACCAGGGCGACGGTCTCCCGCAGCATCGCGACGCGATCCGAGAGCAGCTCGGCCAGGTTGCGGCCGAGGCGCGGATAACGGGCGATGAGGCCCTCGATCGCCCGGCCGGACAGCGGCGAGACCGCCGAGTCCTCGAGCGCCGTGACGCTCGCCGCCGGCGCGTCGCCGAGGGTGGAGTAGATCGCCCCCGCGTCGAGCAGGGAGATCATGATCTCGTGACCCGGCGCCGTGCTCTCATAGAGGGCGAGGCGGCCGTCGCGGACCACGTACAGGTGATCCGACCGCCCGAGCGGCTCGGGCATCGCGGCCCCGCGGGGCCAGCGGACGAGGGGGAGACGGCTGTCCAGGAGCGTGAGGTCACGCTCGGGGAGACCGGCGAAGAGGTCCATGCGGGAGAGTGCCACGCGTCCCGCGCTCCTCACGCCGGAGCTCCGGAGGCCGTTGGGGCGGAGTTCCGAGAGGGCGATGGCCATGGCGGCAACTGTGGCAGCCGTTTGTTATGAGCCACTAAGAACGGGCGCAAGATGTGGGTGTGATGCCCAGGGTAGGCCGGTTCAATCCCCGAGCGGGGGGAGCCGGGTACGATCACGGGCACCCTCCCGGCACCGGAGCAGCGCACCCTTGGACCGTCCCAGCCCCGCCGTCCAGGACTACCTGAAGGCGATCTACCAGCTCGACGAGCAGGCCGAGGTGGCCGGCCCCGTCACGACCTCACAGGTCGCCGAGGCGCTCGCCGTCACCACGGCCTCGGCGAGCAACATGCTGAAGAAGCTCGACGGGCTCGGGTACGCCACCCAGGTGAAGCGCCAGGGCGTGGAGCTCACGGAGGCGGGGCGGCAGGCCGCCCTCGAGGTGATCCGCCACCACCGGCTCCTGGAGACCTACCTCGCCACCCGCCTCGGGATGCCCTGGGACGAGGTGCACCGCGAGGCCGAGGTGCTGGAGCACCACGTCTCCGTGGCCCTCGCCGACCGCATCGCCGAGGCGCTCGGGCACCCGGAGCGCGACCCCCACGGGCACCCCATCCCGACGAGCGCCGGCCACGTGGCCACCACCCCGTCGCAGCGCCTGTCCGAGCTGGACGAGGGCTCCTCCGCGGTCGTGGGCCGCGTCGACGACCGCGACGACGCCCTCCTGCGCTTCCTGGCCGAGCGCGGCCTCGTGCCCGACGCCGGGGTCGAGGTGCTGGGCCACGCGCCGTTCGGCGGGCCGATCTCCGTGCGGGTGGACGGCGACCGCGTGGTGGAGGTCCCGCCCGCGGCCGCCAACGCGGTCCACGTGGTCTAGGGGCGCACGAGCCCCCACGGAGGGATGGCCGCGGCGGCGCGGTCGTGGGAGGCTGACCCCGGAGAGGACCGGGCCCACCTCGCCGTCGACCCCAGGAGTCACCATGCGCCGCCGCCTCGCCCTGGCTCTCGTCGCCGCCCCGCTCGCGGCCCTCGCCCTCGGCCTGTCCGGCTGCGGCGGGGACGACGACTCGTCCGACACGGAGGAGACACCGCCCGCCACCACGGCGCCGGCGACCACCGCGGCGGACACCACCGCGACCACCGCGCCGGCCGCGGGCGGGTCGGCCCTCGAGGTCGACGCGGACCCCTCCGGCCAGCTCGCCTTCACCCAGACCACGCTCTCCACGAGCGCCGGCGAGGTGACGATCACCCTCCGCAACGACTCGGCCGTGCCGCACAACATCGCGGTGCGCGGCGGGCCGGTGGACTCCCCGCCGTCGGACACGATCCAGGGCGGCGCCACCGCCGACCTGACCGTGGACCTCCCGGCCGGCGAGTACGAGTACTACTGCGAGGTGCCCGGCCACGCCGCCGCGGGCATGACCGGCACGCTCACCGTCGAGTAGGGGTCAGTCGACGAAGGGCTGGGCCTCGGCGACGAGGTCGTCGAGGTCCAGGCCCATGCTCTGCATGAAGAACGGCGTGAGCAGGTTGAGCGTGTGCCGGCACGCCGGGCAGATCGGCATGGGCGGGGGCGGGGGCAGCTCCTCCGTCTCGCCCGTGAGCGTGAACGCCTTACCGCAGTACTTCGCGCAGACGCCGCACGAGCCGGCCTTGCAGTCGAGCCGCACGAGGTCCATCCCGGCGGCCCCGACCTGCGCGAGCAGGGACCGCTGGGTGGCGGCGTAGGCCTCGGCCTCCTCGGCCAGCCGGGCCCGCGCCTCGGGCGTCCAGCCCTCGCGCAGGGCCGTGGCGAACGGCTCGGGCGGGTCGTCGACCGCGCGGAACCGCTCGGTCCACGCGTCGATCTCCCGCTCCCAGTCGCGCTCCACGCCCGGCTCAGTCCTCGACGAAGTCCACCCGCGGCGCGGTGGGCACCAGGCCGGCCTCGTGGCCGCGGCGCAGCAGCTCCGCCACCGCCAGGCGGCCGTCGTCGCCGTAGTCGAGCGTGCGCTCGTTGACGTACATGCCGACGAACCGGTCGGCGAGCGCGTTGTCGAGGCCGCGGCCGAACTGCTCGGCGTGCGCCAGGGCGCCCTCGCGGTGCTCCAGGCCGTAGGCGATGCTCGCCCGCAGCAGGCGGGAGAGGCGCGGCATCGTGTCGCCCTCGTCCAGGTCCCGGCGCACGGCGTTGGCGCCCAGGGGAAGCGGCAGGCCGCCGGTGAGCTCGTGCCACCACTCGCCGAGGTCGAGGATCTTCACCAGGCCCTGGGTCTCGTAGGTGAGCTGGCCCTCGTGGATCACGAGGCCCGCGTCCACCTCGCCCGCCTCGACGACGTCGAGGATGCGGTCGAAGGGCGTGATGACCGGGTCGGCGATGCGCCCCACGGCGAGCTGCAGCTCGAGGAAGGCGCTCGTGAGCACCCCGGGGATCGCCACGCGCAGCCGCGGGAGGTCCGCCGGGTCGATGTCCGCCCCCTCGCGCACCACGACCATGGGGCCGTACTGCTCGCCCATCGACGCGCCGTGCGGCAGCAGCCGGTACGTGTCCGAGAGGTACGCGTACGCGTGGACCGAGACGGCCGTGACCTCCAGGCGCCCCTCGCGGGCCCAGTCGTTGAGCGTCTCGATGTCCCGCAGGATGTGCTCGAAGCGGAAGCCGTCGGACGGGATGAGCTCGTCCGCGAGCGCGTAGAACATGAACGCGTCGTCGGGGTCGGGGCTGTGCCCCAGGCGGATCAGGCGGTCGGCCACGCGGGCTCCTCGTGAAGATGCGGAAGGGCCCGATCCTACGCCGGTCCCCCGCGGAGGGCCGGTGTCGCCTGTCAGGAGAAGAGCGTGTCCTCGGCCGACCAGGGCGGCGAGCAGCAGCACAGGAGGCGCACCGGCCCGTCCGCAGAGGCGGTGATGGTGTGCCAGGCGCCGGGCGGGATGAGGACCGCGTCGCCGACGCCGACGGCCCGCTCCTCGCCGTCGATCTCCATGAGCGCCGAGCCCTCGACGATGTAGTAGATCTCCTCGGCGACCCGGTGCCAGTGGCGCACCGTGGAGCCGCCGGCGTCGATCGTGGCCTCGGCCAGGCTCTGGTTGGCGACCGGGGCGTTCGACATGTCGAGCAGCGAGCGGATCGTGCTGCCGTCGGTCGTGACGAAGGGGGTGGCGGCGTCGCGGGCGCGGATCTCCATGGCGGCCAGGCTACCGCGCGCGGCCGCCGCCGGCCGCCAGGCGCGTGCGGCAGGCGTCGCAGAGGGCGCCCCACGCCACCTCGGGGCGCCCGCAGACCTCGCACTCCGTGGCCCGGGCGTCCGGGACGACGATCCGCTCGCCGCGCGCGCGGGCCCGCGCCGCCGCCTCGAGGCGGCGCAGCCGCTCGTCGAGCGGGGTCCCGTGGCCGGGTGGCGTCACGCGGCTCACATCGGCAGGCCGGGCCGCCGGCCCATCCCGCACGATCGCGTAGCGGCGGCCCTACGCCTCCGCGGGCGCGTCCGGCGACGGCTCGCCGGGCAGCGGGCGGCGGATGACGCACATCCCCTCGCCCTCGGCGGCCAGCACCTCGCCGGGCAGGTGCACGGTCACCACGGCGCGGTACCCGCGCTCGCTCTTCTGGATCAGGCGGCCGCGCAGCGTGAGCTCCTCGCCCACCGGGATCGGCTTGCGCAGCCAGTAGCGCACCTTCGCGGTCATGCCCCAGAGGCCGTGGGGCGCGCCGGCGTAGACGAGCATCTCGTCCACGAGCATCCCGACCAGGCCGCCGTGCACCCGCTCGGGCCAGCCGATGTGGGTCATGCGCGGGGTGTACCGCGCCACGGCGTCGGTGCCGTCCTGGTGGATCACCAGGCCGAGGCCCTCGGGGTTGGCGGGACCGCACACGAAGCAGTCCGGGAACGCCGGCGGGTTGAGGATCGGGAGGTCGTCCACGGCGGGGCGCCATGCTACCGTGCCCGCCGTGACCGCCTTCCTCGTCGTGCTGCACTCCCTGAACGCGGTCCTGCTCATCTTCCTCGTGCTGCTGCACAGCGGGAAGGACGCGGGACTGTCCGGCGCCTTCGGCGTCGGCGGGTCGTCGAGCTCGTACGGCGGATCCACGGCGATCGTCGAGAAGAACCTCGACCGCGTGACGGTGGCCTCGGCCATCCTCTTCTTCGTCACGACGTTCCTACTGGCGAAGACGCTGTGACGCAGATCACCTGCGAGCCGGGTTGCGTTTACTGAGATAACGCAGGTCTGTACGGTCCCAGGCCGGTTCGGAAGCGCGGGGTGGCTGTGCGCGGGACGTATCTGGGGAGGATCGCGGCGGCGGCGCTCGCCCTCGTCGCGGTGGGGATCGGCGCCGTGGGGTGCGGATCCGGTGACGACGCCGACGCGCCGCGCGGCGGGACCCTCGTCGACGCCGAGGACGGGATCCCCACGATCCTCAACGTCATGCTGGCCGACGGCGTCTCCATCACCGGCCAGCGGATCGCGTCGAACATCCAGCAGGGGCTCCTGACGGTCGACGACACCGGGGCCTACGTGCCCCAGCTCGCCGAGGCCGTGCCCTCCGGCGCGGACGTCGCCACCGGCCCGCTGCGCGTCACCTACCGGCTCCACCCCGACGCCACCTGGTCCGACGGCGAGCCGGTCACGAGCGCCGACGTCGTCTTCACCTGGGAGACGGTGATGGACCCGGACACCGCCGTCCCGAGCCGCGCCGGGTGGGAGGAGATCACCGCGATCACCCCCGGGGAGGCCGTCGGTGGCGGCGAGTGCCCGGCCGCGACCTGCTTCACGATCGCCTTCCGGGGTGACTACGCGCCGTGGCGCGAGGTCTTCAACGTCTCCTCCGGCGGCTACGTGCTGCCGCGCCACGTCCTGCGCGGGCAGGACTTCAACACCGTCTGGAACGACGGCGGCATCATCGGGTCCGGGCCGTTCACCCTCGCCGACTACCAGCCGCGCGTGCGCGCCGTGCTCGAGGCCGACCCCGACTGGTGGGGCCTGGCCGACGGCGAGGTCCCCGGCGTGGCCAGGATCGTCGTGGACTTCCTGCAGGGACCCGCGGCCGCGATCACCGCCCTGCGCCAGGGCCAGGCCGGCATGGCGAGCCCGCCGCCCGACCCGGCGCTCATCCGCCGCGCGCGCGACATCGACGGGGTGGACGTCCAGTCCGTCCCGTCCGTCTTCTTCGAGCACCTCGCGCTCAACACGCAGCGCGCGCCCCTCGACGACCCCGCCGTGCGCCGCGCGCTGGCGATGGCCATCGACCGCCAGCAGATCGTCGACGTCCTCCTGGAGGGGCAGGTGCCCGTGCTGCAGAGCGCCCTGCGGCCCTTCCAGCTCGGCTTCACCGCGTCCTACGAGCGCTACCCGCACGACGCGGCGGCCGCCGCGGCCGAGCTGGAGGCGGCGGGCTGGACGCGCGAGGGCGACGGCATCTTCCGGAAGGACGGGCGCGACCTCGAGATCCCGCTCGCCACGATGAACGACAACGAGCTGCGCGTCTCGACGGCCCGGCTCATCGCCGAGCAGGCCGCCGCCGCGGGCATCCGCGTGGTGCCGCGGCCCCAGCCGGTGGACCGCGTCTACGGCTCCCTGGGCAGCGGGGACTTCACGGCCACGATGTTCGCCACCGGCGGCCCGGTGGACCCCAGCCTCACCGGCCTCCTCGCCTCCGATGCCATCCCGTCGGAGGAGAACGGCTTCGGCGGCCAGAACGTGTACCGGTGGAGCGATCCCGAGGCCGACCGCCTGATGCGCCTGTCGGACCGCCAGATCGACGACGCGGCGCGCGCCGCCACGCTGGCGACGCTGCAGGACGTGGTCGCCGACGGGGTGCCGTTCATCCCGCTCTACCAGCAGCCGAACACGGTCGCCTACCGGGCCGGGCTCGCGGGCGTGCGGCAGAACCCCAGCCTGGCCGAGGTGTTCTGGAACAGCGGGGAGTGGTCGCTGGCTCCGTAGGACCCGCGCCGGCGGCGCCGTGACGCGCGTCGGCCGCGTCGTGGGGAAGCGGCTCCTGGCCGCCGTGCCCCTGCTCCTCGCCGTGAGCCTGGTGGCGTACCTGCTGCTCTACCGGGCCGCCGACCCCGTCGCGCGCCTCCGCCGGATCCCCGGCGTCCGGGCCGAGGACGTCCAGCGGCTCGTCGAGCAGCAGGGTCTGGACGAGCCCTGGTACCGGGGTTGGTGGGAGTGGCTCACCGGCTTCGTGCAGGGCGACTGGGGCGTCTCCACCACCGACCGGGGACGGGACGCCATCGAGCCGATCATGGACGCCCTCCCCGCGACGCTCGAGCTCATGCTGCTCGCCCTGGCCCTGTCGGCGGTGCTGGCGGTCCTCATCGGCGTCGTCTCGGCGCGGCGCGAGGGGTCCGCGACGGACCACGTGCTCGGGGGGCTCTCGTACGTCGGCTTCGCGACGCCGACCTTCGTCGCCGGGGTGCTCCTGCAGCTCGGCGCGGTGTGGATGCGGGACAACGGCTGGGCCGTCATCCCCTTCGCCATCGGGACCGTCGTGGCGCTGGTGGCCCTGGTGAAGGTGCGGCGCGGCGGCGCCGTGTCCCGTGCCGCGCTGGCCGCCGGCGTCGCGCTCGTCGTCGTCTCGCTGCTGCTGTGGGACCGCCTGGGCGGGGAGGGCACGACGGTGTTCTTCACGTCCCAGCGCTACTCGTTCGACCACGAGGGCGACCTCTTCTCGATCGACCACCTGCAGCACCTCGTGCTGCCGGTCCTGACCCTCGCGATCGTCAACGTGGCCGTCTGGAGCCGCTTCCAGCGCGCCGCGATGATCGAGCAGCTCGGCTCGGACCACGTGGCCGCCGCGCGGGCGCGCGGGCTGTCCGAGCGCCGGGTGGTGGTCGGGCACGCGCTGCGCAACGCGACCGGCCCCATGATCACCCTCGTCGCGCTCGACCTTGGCGCCGTCCTGAGCGGCGCGGTCGTGACCGAGACGGTCTTCTCGTGGCCCGGCATGGGCCTCCTGCTGCGCGACGCCGCGCTCGCCCGCGACATCAACGTCGCGATGGGGATCGTGATGCTGGGCGCGTTCGCGGTGGTCCTGGCCACCCTGCTCGCGGACATCCTGCAGGCGGCGCTCGACCCCCGGATCGACCTGGAGGGCCGGCGGTGAGCCGGGCGCGCGCCACCCTCGGGCGGCTCGGGCCGGCGGGCGTCGCCGGGGTCGTCGTGCTGCTCGTGATCGCCCTGGCCTGCATCGTCGGGCCCTGGCTGTCGCCCTACGGCATCCACGAGCAGGACCTGGCGGCGCGCAACCAGGGGCCGAGCTGGGCGCACCCCTTCGGGACGGCGGACCTGGGCGAGGACGTGATGACGCGCACGCTCGTGGCCGGGCGCGTGTCGCTCGTGATCGGCCTGGCCACCGCGGCCGCGGCGACGCTCATCGGCGCGGGGCTCGGCCTCCTGGCCGGGTGGCGCCGCGGCTGGGTCGACCAGGTCCTCTCCCGCACCACCGAGCTCTTCGTGATCGTCCCGGCGTTCGTCGTCCTGATCGTCCTGTCGCTCACGTTCGAGGACCTCGGGGTGGCCCAGGTCGTGCTCATCCTGTCCCTGCTGTCCTGGCCGCCGCTCTTCCGGCTCACCCGGGGGTCGGCCATGCGGACCTCGGCGCTGCCCTACGTCGACGCCGCCCGCGCGGCCGGCGCGGGCGGGGCCCGCATCGTGGGCCGGCACCTCGTCCCGGCCGCCACGCCCGAGATCGGCGCGTTCGCGGCCCTCGCGGTGGGCACCGCGATCCTGGCCGAGAGCGCCCTCTCCTTCCTGGGGCTCGGCCTGGATCCCGAGCAGACGCTCTCCTGGGGCGGCCTGATGATCGGGGCGCAGGACACGATCGAGGACCGTCCGTGGCTCACGCTGTTTCCGGCGGCGATGGTGATCCTGACGGTCCTCGCGGTGAGCCTCATCGGGGACGGCGTGCGCCACGCCCTGGACCCCCGGGCCGACGAGCGCCCCGTCACCCGGAGGCTGCGGCCGTGGTGAGCCCGCCCGCCCTGGTGGCCCGCGGCCTGCGGGTGGAGGGCCCCGGCGGGGTCGCCCTGGTGGACGACGTGGGCCTGTCGGTCGCCGCCGGGGAGGTCGTCGCGGTCGTGGGCGGCAGCGGCGCCGGCAAGACGCTGACGGCGCTCGCGCTGATCGGGCTCGTGCCGCCCCCGGCGCGCCGGACGGGCGGCGCGGTCGAGCTGGACGGGGCCGTCCTCCCGGCCGGCGGGGAGGCGCTGCGGCGGGTGCGGGGCGCCGGGATCGCCCTCGTGCCGCAGGATCCGGCGGCCGCACTCGACCCGGTCCGCCGTGTCGGGGAGCAGGTGGCCGAGACGATCCGGGCGCACCGGCCCGTGCCGCGGGCGGAGGCCCGCGCCCGCGCGGCGGCGGCCCTGGCCGAGGTGGGCGTGGTGCGCGACGACCACCCCCACCGCCTGTCGGGCGGCCAGCGCCAGCGGGCCCTCATCGCGATGGCCCTCGCGCCCGGCCCGCGGGCCCTGGTGGCCGACGAGCCCACCGCGTCGCTCGACGCACCGGTCCAGGTGGACGTGCTCGACCTCATCGACCGGCGCCGCCGTGAGGACGGGCTGGCGGTGGTCCTCGTGACCCACGACCTCGGCGCGGTCGCGCGGATCGCGGACCGCGTGGTCGTGCTCGACGGCGGCCGCGTCGTGGAGGTGGGCGTGGCCGCCGAGGTGCTGGCCGCGCCCCGTCACCCGGCGACGGCGGCTCTCGTGGCGGCCGTGGCGCGGCGCCGGGCCGTGCCGCGCCCCCCGCGCCCCGACGGGCCGCCCCTCGTCGAGGCCCGCGGCGTGGTGCGGGTGCACGCGTCGCGGTCCGGGGACGTGCGGGCGCTGGACGGGGCCGACCTCGCCGTGCGGGAGGGGGAGGTGGTGGGCCTCGTGGGCGCCTCGGGCAGCGGGAAGACGACGCTGGGGCGCATGATGGTGCGCCTGGACCGGCCCACGGAGGGGGTCGTGGCCGTGGAGGGGCGGGACCTCGCCGACGCGGACGCGGCAGGGCTCCGCGCGGCCCGGAAGACGGTGCAGATCGTCTTCCAGGACCCATATCTCAGCCTCGACCCAAGGCTGAGTGTTGGCGCCGCGATCGCTGAGCCCATGCGGATCCACGGCCTCGGCGGCGCCTCGCGGGCCGAACGGCGCGCCGCGGAGGCCGTCCGCGTGCCGGAGCTGCTGGAGGCCGTCGGACTGGCCCCGGCGCTGGCCTCCAGACGCCCCGCCACGCTCTCCGGGGGGCAGCGGCAGCGGGTTGCGCTGGCCCGCGCGCTCGCCCTGGAGCCGCGCGCGCTGGTGCTGGACGAGCCGGTGTCCTCGCTCGACCCCGCCACGGGCGCGCGGGTGCTCGCACTGCTCGAGGAGCTGCGCGCGCGGCGGGGGCTCTCCTACCTGCTCATCTCACACGACCTGGCGACCGTGGCCGCGCAGGCGGACCGGGTGGCCGTGATGGACGCTGGCCGGATCGTGGAGTCCGGGCCGCCGGCGCGGCTGCTGGCCGCGCCGGGGCATCCGGCGACGCGGGCGCTCGCCCGCGCCGCTCAGGACCTCTCGCTCGTGCCGTGGTCCTGAGCCGGGGCGACACACCAGGCGTACGCCTCCGCCAGGCGGAGGAGGGTGGTGGCGTTCGGGGCCAGCTCCACCTGGTTCGCGATCGCGCTCAGCAGGGCCTCGCGGGCGCGGTCGGCCGTCTCGGTGGACTCGCTCATCGGGGATCCTCGGGTCGGTGCACGGGACGCGGGCCAGTCTAGGGCCCGGGGCACGCGTCCCCCAGGATCGGGCCGGGTGCCCCTGAGTGCGGAGCGCCCTTCCGGTCGACCGGTGCGATGGATAGGGTTCCGCCCGTGAATGTTGCTGCCAAATGGGTCGGAAGCGCGATCGCGGTCCCCGCGCTGGCGATCGGCATCTACCTCGGGGCCGTCCTCCAGGTGTACATCATCGCCTGGGTCGTCGAGATCATCGGGCGCATCTTCTAGTCCCAGCCCGGCAGGATCCCGGCTGTGTGGCGTGAATGAGGCCGACACCCCTCACGCTCCGGCGCGCACGCGCCGATAGGACGAGTATGCGACACGCGCTGAACTACCTCACCGGGGTGTTCGTGCTGTGGCAGCGCTCCTGCTGGCGCTAGTCCACGCGACACACCACCGGACGGACGTGGGCCTCGCGGAGAGCCCGCGAGACCCACGTGGCCATGCCTAGGCGGGCACGGCGCAGGTCACGTACGTCGTGACCGTGGCCGGTGCCGCGGCGGGCTTGCCGTCGGCCGTGCGGAAGGTGACCGACCAGCCGCGGCCCTTCGGCGCCGAGAGGCTCACGAACGGCACGACGCGCGTGTTGGTGACACCGGACTTCTTGTAGGTGTTCCCCTCCATGAGGGGGAGGTCGACGCCCCAGCCGATGGCCGTGTGACGTGCCGGGCAGGTGGTCGTGACCGTGGCCGCGGGGGCGCCCGCCGCGAAGGCACCGCTCTTCTTCACGATCTTCACGCCCTTGAAGGCCGCGCGCTTGACGCAGATGGCCTCGGCGTCGCCGCCCTCCAGGGTGGAGCGCCACTTCGTGACGCCGAGGGGGGCCGCCGACCCGGCGACCGACTGGTACGGACCGCTCGATGTGGCGGCGAGGCCGAGGGCGATGTTGCGGCCGCAGTTCACGGTGCCCGACGCGGAGCGCTTCACGGTGTAGGTGACCGGGCCCTTCGCGCAGCGGGCGACGCCGCGGGTGGACCCGCCGATGAACGAGTCGCGCACGCCGATGTCGAAGTACGGGCGTGAGCCCTTGTTGACGTCGATGTCGGCGACGAAGGAGCCGGGACCCTTCCAGCCCACGGCGAGCGGCACGGCGCCCGCGGGGCAGAAGGCCGTCGCGCCGCCCGCGCGGGTGGAGCTGTAGTACTCGTCGTAGCCGACCGCCGGCGACGTCCAGGCGTACCCCGTCGTGGTGGTCAGGGTGGTCGCGCCGAGCGCGGACGGGGCCAGCGTGGCCGCGCCGGCGGCCGCGAGCGCGGCGGCGGTCAGGATCCTCCGGTTCATGCGTCCTCTCCTCCGGTCCGGGGGCGGGCTCCGGTCGGCCCGCCCGGGCGGATCGTGTCAGCGCCCATCCGGGTTTTCGCCCGTCGACCGTCCGTCCGGAGGTACGGGATCGCCCCAGGCGGCGCCCAGCACCCGGCGCCAGTTGGACCACGCGATGCCGGCCACCTCGTCCGCGGTGAAGCCGCCGTCCCGCAGGGCCTCCAGCAGCCGCGGGAGGCCGGCGGCGTCCAGGCCCCGGGGCATCGTGGCGCCGTCGAAGTCCGACCCCAGGCCGACGTGCCCGGCGCCGATCCGGTCCGCCACATGGCGGGCGTGGGCGACGACGGCGGAGAGCGGGGTGTCCGGGTCGTCGGCGCCGTCCGGCCTCAGGAACGGCACGGCGAAGACGATCCCGACGATCCCGCCCGTCGCCCCGATGCGGTCGAGCTGGTCGTCGGTGAGGTTGCGCGACGACGGGGCGACGGCGTGGGCGCCGGAGTGGGAGGCGATGAGCGGCGCGCGGTCGCGCCGGGCCACGTCGGCGAACCCCGCGGCGTTCATGTGGCTCAGGTCCACGGCGATCCCGAGGTCCGCGCAGCGGTCCACCAGGCGCTCCCCGGCGGGCGTCAGGCCGGGGCCCGTGTCCGGGGAGGAGGGGAGGAGGAACGGCACCCCGTGGGCGAAGGCGTTCGGCCGGCTCCAGACGGGACCGAGCGAGCGCAGGCCCGCGGCGTGCCAGGGCTCCAGCGACTCCAGGCCGGGGTCGATCGCCTCCGCCCCCTCCAGGTGCATCACGGCGGCGGGCGGCCCCCCGGCGAGGGCCGCGTCGATGTCCCCCGCCTCCCGGACGACCCGCACGAGGCCCTCGCGCTCCCAGCGCAGCAGGCGCCCGGCCGCCGCCAGCGCGTGGGGCGCGGCCACGTCCGCCCCGATCGGCGCGCCGAGCGTCTCCGTCACCCCCGGCGACGGGGTGAAGATCGCGAAGATCCCGCCGCGCAGGCCGCCCGCCCGCGCGCGGGGGAGATCGAGGTCGCCGCACGCCCGGCCCGTCCCGAAGCCCTCCGCGTCCTCCGCGGTGAGGACGTCGTTGTGGCCGTCGAACACCGGGATGGGCGAGGTCATCCCTCCCCGTCCCCTCCCAGCGCCTCGGCGAGGCCGACGACGATGCCCTCGGGGCCGCGGACGTAGCAGAGGAGGTAGGCCTCCTCGTACTGCACGACCTCCCCGACGAGCGTTGCGCCGGAGGCCTGCAGGCGGGCGACGACGTCCCGGATGTCGTCCACGGCGAACATGACGCGCCGGTACCCCAGTGTGTTCACGGGGGCGTCGACCGGCTCCGACCGGATCGCCTCGGGCTGGTGGAACCGCACGAGCTCGATCGCGCCGGGCCCGCCGGGCACCCGCAGCCAGGCGACGTCCTGGCGCACGTCCTCCAGGCCGATCACCCGCTCGGCGAAGCGGCCCTCCAGGGGCCCGCTCCACTCGAGCTCCAGCCCGATCTCCACGAAGAACGCGATGACCCGGTCGAGCTCCTCGACGACGATGAGCATGTTGTCCAGCCGCTTCACGGCCACGGTTGCTCCCTTCAGGTGGGGGAGGGTGGACGGGGTTCTCCCGCGCCCGCTCCAGGAGGCGCCCGACGTCGCTGAGGCGGCCGAGGTGGCCCAGCTTGTCCGGGTTCACGACGGCGCGGATGGCCGCGATCCCGCTCTCGCCGACGTCGAGGGACCAGACGCCCAGCACGCCGCCGTCGTCGGTGCGGATGACGGCGCCGGGACGGCCGTTGACCTCCACCCGCTCCAGGGCGAGGCCACCCGCGCGCCGGCCCACGGCGAACCAGTTCGCGAGCGCCCCGGCCACGCGGGCGCGCCCGTGGAGCGCCCGTGCGAGGGCCGGGACCTTCCCGCCCCCGTCCCCGTGGAGGGCGACGTCGTCGGCGAGGAGCGCCTCCAGGGTGCCGAGGTCGCCCTCCTCGGCGGCGGCGAAGAACCGCTCGGCGAGCGCGTCCCGCCGGTCGGGGGACGCCTCCTGGCGGGGGCGGCGCTCGTCGACGTGGCGGCGGGCGCGCACCGCGATCTGCCGCGTGGCCGGCTCCGAGCGGCCGATGATCGCGGCGATGCGGTCGTAGGGGTAGTCGAAGACGTCGCGCAGCAGGAACACCGCGCGCCCCTCCGGCGACAGGCTCTCCAGCAGGACGAGGAAGGCCATCGAGAGCGAGTCGGCCATCTCGGCGTGGCGGGCCGGGTCGCCGGGCCCGTCCGTGATGAGCGGCTCCGGCATCCACTCGCCGACATAGGTCTCGCGGCGCACGCGCGCCGAGCGGAGGTGGTCGATCGCGAGCCGGGTCACCACCGTGGAGAGGTACGCGCGCGGCGACTCCACCGTCTCCCCCTCGCTCAGCGCCCGGTGGAGGCGCAGGAGCCCCTCCTGCACGACGTCCTCGGCGTCGCCCACGCTGCCGAGCATCCGGTACGCGATGCCGAACGCGCCCGGCCGCAGTTCCTCATAGGGCCCCTGCGCCACCGGGCTCACCCGAGGCTCTCGGCGAAGCCCTGCCGCCAGCTCGCGTGGCGCGGCGCCCAGCCGAGCGCCTCCCGGGCCTTCCGGTTCGAGGCCCCGCGCGCCTCCGTCATCTGCACGACGCCGAACTCCCCGGCGACGATCCGCGCGAGCCAGCGCGGCACCCGGCGCGGGGCGCGGGCGCCCACGGCCGCCGCCGCGGCGGGCAGCCACTCGGCGACCGGCGCGGGCTCGTCGTCGACCACGTTGTAGATCCCGGGGCGGCCCACCTCGATCGCCGCGACAGTCGCCTCCGCGGCGTCGTCGATGTGGATGAACGACCAGACCCCCGCACCCGTGCCCACGAGCGGCACCTTCCCACCTCGGATCGCCTCGGTCATGGTGCCCTCCGGCCCGTCGCCGAGGCTCGTGCCCGGACCGTAGAAGCCCCCGTACCTCAGCACGATGCCCTCGGGCCGGCCCGAGGACGTGACGGCGTCCTCCAGGTGGCGCAGCGCGGCGACGATCCCCCGCGCCTGCGTGGGCGGCCGCTGGTCCACCGGGTCGTCCTCGCTCTTCACCGGACCGCCGACACGGGCGTAGATGCCCGGCGCGAAGCTCTGCGCCACGAACCGGCGGGCGCCGGCGGCGCGGGCCGCGGCGAGCAGGTGGTCCGTGCCCTCCGTGCGCAGGCGGTTCGTGGCGGCGAAGGCGCGGTCGAGGTGCCGCATGTCGAGGTCCCGCGGGATCGCGGTGAGCTGATGGACCACCACCTCGGGCTGCGCCCGTGCCACGGCGGCCGCCACGGCGTCCGGGTCGAGGGCGTCCATCACGGCGGCGGTGGCGCCGAGCGCCTCCACGTCGGCCCGGCGGGACGGGTCCCGGGTGGTGCCCACGACCTCGTGGCCGCCCGCGACCAGCAGCGGGACGAGCCGGCGGCCGAGCGCCCCGGTGGCCCCTGCGACGAAGATCCTCATCGGTGTCTCCTCTCTCGGTGTGAGAGTGAGACGAGACGGCGGCCCGCCCTGTGACAGGCGTGGTCCCGGAACGACGGAAGCCCCGCGTGGGCGGGGCTTCCGAGAGTGCGCCGGAGAGGACTTGAACCTCCACGACCCGAACGGGTCACAAGGCCCTCAACCTTGCGCGTCTACCAATTCCGCCACCGGCGCTCGAGGGCCGCGGGAGTATAGCGGGGGAGGGGCTCCGGCTCGACCGGGCTCCGGCACGGTTTGACGGCACGGGATCCTCTGGTACGGTCCGGAACACCTGTTCGCCTTCCCGAAGGGGCACCGGCATGGACGAGTTGACCGAGCGGCAGACGGCGATCCTGGCCTTCATCGCGCGGCATTGCCGCGACAACGGCTATCCGCCCACCGTCCGCGAGATCGGGCTCGGGGTGGGTCTCGCGTCCCCCTCGACCGTCCACGCGCACCTCGCGAAGCTCGAGTCGGCGGGTCACATCAAGCGCGACCCCACCAAGCCGCGGGCGATGTTCGTGTGCCAGACGACCACGACGACGACGGTCGTCGAGGCCCCCGCCCCGTCCGCCGCCGCCCTGCCGCTCGTCGGCTCCGTCGCCGCCGGTGTGCCGCGCCTGGCCGAGGAGCACGTGGAGGACTGGGTCACCACCCCGTTCGAGGGCGACTTCATCCTCCGGGTCACCGGCGAGTCGATGCGCGACGCCGGCATCCTCGACGGCGACCTCGTGGTGGTGCGTCGTGCCGACACCGCGCGGGACGGCGAGATCGTCGTGGCGATGATCGAGGACGAGGCCACGGTCAAGCGCCTGCTCCGCAAGGACGGCCGCGTCCACCTCATGCCGGAGAACGACGCCTTCGAGCCGATCGTGGCCGACGAGGTCATCCTCAGCGGCGTCGTCGTCGGGGTGCTCCGGAAGCTCTAGCGGAGGCGGTGCGCCCGCCCCGGATCGGGGGGCGGCACCAGCCCGGGGTGGAGGATGCCCGCGAGGTCCTCGACCCCGTCCACCAGGCGCGGGCCGGGCCGCGCCCACGACGCGTTCGCGTCGACGGCCCACACCGGGACCCCCGGCGGCAGCAGCCCCCGGTCCAGGACGTCCCGCGTCGCGGCGGACGCCTCCTCCAGCGCGAGCCCGCAGGGCGCGCCCACGATGACGGCGGCGCCGCACCCCGCCACGGCCTCCCAGGTCACGCGCTCCGAGCGCGCCCCGGCCTCTCCCAGCGCCGGGCGGCCGCCCGCCAGCGCGACCATCTCCGGGATCCAGTGCCCCGGGGCGAAGGGCGGGTCGGTCCACTCCAGCAGCAGCACCGGTACGGCGGGCCGCCCCGCGACCCGCGCCGCCACCCGGTCCAGGCGCTTCCGCAACGAGGCGACGAGCGCCGCCGCCGCCGGGGCCGCCCCGGCCGCGGCGCCCAGGTCGCCGATGGACGCGAGCACCGATGGGAGGTCGGTGGGGGCGACGGTCAGCACGGCGCCGTCGCAGCCCAGGTGGTCGAGCGCCTCCTGCACGTCCCCGGCGTCGAGGGCGCAGACCGCGCAGAGGTCCTGCGTCACCACGAGGTCGGCGTCCAGGTGCGCCAGAGCCCCGCGGTCGAGGCGGTAGAGGTCGCCGCCGGCGGCCATCGTGGCGGTCACGGCGGCGTCCACCGCGGCGGGGGTCAGGCCCTCCGGCAGCGTCGTGGTGGAGACGATGGCCCGTCCGCGGGCCTCGGCAGGGTGGTCGCACTCCACGGTGACGCCCACCACGGCGTCGCCCGCGCCGATGGCGAAGAGGATCTCCGTGGCCGAGGGCAGCAGGGAGACGATCCGCACCGGGCCAGACTACGCGCTACCCTCTCCGGCGCAGGCCAGGCAGTCGCGGGTCGCTCCGGCGGCTCGAGGAAAGTCCGGACACCGCAGAGCAGGGTGCTGGTTAACGGCCAGCGGGGGAAACCCCAGGGAAAGTGCCACAGAAATACACAGCCTCCGGCGCTCGCGTCGGCGGTAACGGTGAAAAGGTGCGGTAAGAGCGCACCAGCGGTCTGGTGACAGGCCGGCTCGGTAAACCCCACCCGGTGCAAGGCCAAACGGGGACGTCACGGGTTGCTCGCCCAGTTCCAGGTAGGCCGCACGAGGCGCCCCGTGAGGGGCGTCCCAGATGGATGGCTGCCCACGACAGAATCCGGCTTACGGCCTGCTGTCCCTGACGCCCGCCTCGGCGGGCGTCAGGCATTTCCGGGTCAGCGCGGGGGCAGCCCCGGGGTGCCGGCGCGCTGGGCCTGGGCCTGCTCGAAGCCGCGGGCGACCGCGGCCTGGGCGTGGTCGATGGCGGCGTGGAGCGCGGGGATCGCGAGGCGCTCCATCGGCACGCCGGCCTGGCGGGCGTCCTCGGCCTCCAGCAGCACGGCCACTGCGATGCGCGTGTGCTCCACGATCACCCGGGTGCCGGGCGCGCCCTGCAGGCCGCCGCGCAGCCCCGCCAGCTCGGCCCGGCCGGCCGACGCCGCGGGCCGCCCGGTCTCCAGGGCCGACGCCAGGACCCGCACGAACCGGACCGCCAGGCGGCGCACCGCCGGGGGGCTCGGCGGCGGGAGGGGCGTGGGCACCTCCTCGTCGTAGCCCTCCAGCACGCGGTCGACGATCGCCTCCGCGCGCGAGTTGAGCTCGCGGGCGAGGAGCGGGCACGCCGGGATGTCCTGGGGCGGGCGGCGCAGGCGCCGGGGCTCCGGGGCGGCGGCGCCGCGCCCCTCCAGCCACTCGCGCAGCCGCTCGAGCTCGAAGCGCCGGTGGCCGCCGACGGTGCGGTGCGAGGGCAGCCGGCCCTGGTCGGCCCACATGCGCACGGTGGCGACGCTGACGCCCAGCAGGGCGGCGGCCTCGCTCGCGGTCAGGGTGCGGGGGCCCGGGTCGCGCCGGGTCCGCGTCGCCCGTGCGCGGGGCCAGTCCTCGTCGTCGCTCATCGCCGCTGCCCCGTGGGCACGTGTCCTCCGCTGGTCGCCTGCCGCCCCACCTCTCCCTCGCGGAGGCGGCGGAAGGACTTTCGCCCGCCCGGGGCGAAGCCCTGCCACACGATGCATCCGGATCCCCGCCCACGCCGGCCGTGGCGCGCCGCACTCGCGGCGGCCGCGCTCGTGCTCGTGGCGACGAGCCTGGTGGCCGCCGTCGCGCTCGCGATGGACATGCGCCGCGAGGTCGCCCGCACCGGCGCCCCGCTCGGCCGCACCGCCGACGAGCTCGCCCGCACGATCGACCCCGCCCGCCCCGCCGCCGCCCGTGCCGCCCTCGAGGCCACCGGCGCCGACGCGCGCCTCCTCGGCCCCGCCGGCCGCGTGCGCGTGCAGACCGGGCCCGGTGGGGACGTCTGGGAGGCCGGCGACGCCGGCTGGGCCGGCGCGCTCGCCACGGCGCGCACCGAGGGCTGGACGCTCCAGGACGGGGCCGTCGAGGCCCGGCGCACCCTGCCCTCGGGCGCCCAGGTGGTCCTGCGCGAGCCGCTCGCGCCCGGCGCGGGCACGCTCGGCGCCTCCGCGGCCCCGGTGGCCTGGGCCATCGGCATCGCCACCCTCCTCGCGGGCCTGATCGGCTGGGTCCTCGCGGCCCGGCGCAACCGCCGCCTGCGTGAGGCCGCGGTCGCCCTGGAGTCCCTCGCCGCGGGCCGCCCGCCCACGCTGCCGTCCGGCGGCCGCGGCGAGTGGGCCCGCCTGGACGGCGCCGTCGCCGGGATGATGGAGCGCGCCGCCGACCTGCAGGCCGCCGCCGAGGCCCGCATGGACGCCCTGGGCGCCGCCCTCGCGCCCCTCGACCACCCGGTCGCGGCGCGGACGCCGTCCGGCGGCCTCATCCGCAACGACGCCCTCGAGCGCCTCATCGCCGGACTCGCCCCCGCGGACGCCGGCCAGGTGGACGACGCCGTCCGCCAGGGCCTCTCCACCAGCGGCCCGGTCGCGCGGCGCCTCGTGCTCTCCGACGGCCGCGTGCTGGAGATGGAGGCGTGGGCCGTCCCCGGCGGCCGTGTCGTGGGCATGGGCGAGCGCACCGAGCAGGCCCGCCTCGCGGAGATGCGCCTCCAGATCACCGGCGCCGCCGCCCGGCACCTCCAGGCCCCGGTCAGCGAGATCCAGGCCCTCGGCTCCGACCTCGTCGGCCAGGTGCCGCCGTCGGGCGCGACCGTCGTGCGCCGCATCCAGGGCGCCGCAGACCGCATGGAGCGGCTCGTCGCCCAGCTCCTTCGCGGGACGGCCAACGACCCGCGGGCCCGTCCGCTGCGCATGCGCGCCGTCGGCGCCGCCGGCGTCGCGTACGGCCTCGGCGCGGCCTTCGACCGCCAGCTCCGCGACCGCGGCCTGCGCCTCGAGACGTCGCTGCCGTCGGACCTCCCGCCCATGCGCACCGACGCGGCGCTCGTGCACGAGATCCTCACGGAGCTCATCGCCAACGCGGCCCGCTTCACGCCTCGCGGCGGCACCATCACCCTCGGCGGCCGCCAGCTTCCGGGCGCGCGGGTGGAGCTCACGGTCACCGACACCGGCCCCGGTGTGCGCGGCGAGGAGGTGCACCTCGTCACGGAGCGCTTCGCGCGCGGCGCCGGCGCGGCGGGCTTCCCCGGCGCGGGCCTCGGGCTGGGCGTGGCCGCGGCCCTGGCCGAGCGGCTCGGCGGGCGCCTCACGATCGACGCCGGCCCCGGCGGGCGCGCCCGCCTGGAGCTCCCGGCGGCCCTCGCGCAGCCCTCGGCGCCGCCGGAGGGCGCCCCGGCCGAGCCGGCGCTCAGCGGGGCGGCAGCTCCCGCGCCATGAACACGGCCCCGGGCGAGCCGAACAGGTAGCGCCCGGCGATCCAGCGGCGCCGCCGCGTCTCGCGGAAGCCCGCCCGGTCGTAGAGGGGGCGGGCGGCCTCGTTGTCCTCGGTCACCCACAACGTGAGCCTGGCCCGGCCCGCCGCGCGCGCCTCCTCCTCGCAGCGGTCGAGCAGCGCCCGGGCGACGCCGCGACGCCGGGCCCACGCGGCCACGGCGAGCTCGTCGATGTAGGCCTCCTCCGCGGTCAGGCGCCCGTGTCCCAGCATGGAGAGCACCACGGTGGCGCGCAGCGACCAGAACCACCCGAGCTCCGCCGCGACGGCCTGCAGGTAGTCGAACCCCGCGTCCTCGGACAGGATGAGGTGCACGGCGCCGGCCACGCGGCCGTCGATCTCGGCGACCCAGTGGCGGGTGCCCTCCACGCCCTCCAGGTCGCGGCGCAGCACGGCGGCGATGCCCCGGGCCGCGCGGTCCCCGAAGGCCGGCCGGTACTTGGGCGCGAGCGCCTCGGCCGTCAGCTCGGCGACGGCGTCGACGTCCTCCTCCCGCGTGGGCCGGACGAGTGGCGGCGGCGGGGTCTCCACGCGCCGATGGTAGTTACCCTTGGGGGGTGCCCACACGACGGAGGTGACCATGGCGCGTCTCGAGGCGGGGCAGCCGGCCCCGGACTTCTCACTGCAGGCGGACGACGGCTCCACGGTGGGCCTGGCGGACCTCGCCGGCCAGACGGTCGCGCTGTACTTCTACCCCAAGGACGACACGTCGGGCTGCACCGCCCAGGCGTGCGAGTTCCGGGACATGCGCGCCGACTACGACGCCGCGGGCGTCCGCGTGATCGGGGTGAGCCCGGATCCGCTCAAGAGCCACGTGAAGTTCCGCGACAAGTACGACCTGCCGTTCACCCTGCTCAGCGACCCGGAGCACGTGACCGCCGAGGCCTACGGCGTCTGGGTCGAGAAGTCCATGTACGGCAAGACGTACATGGGCGTCGAGCGGAGCACGTTCCTGATCGGCCCCGACGGGGTCCTGCAGGAGGCGCTCTACAAGGTGAAGCCGAAGGGCCACGCGGCGTCGCTGCTGGAGCTGGTCGGGTCCTGACGGTGGGGCTGGGGCGCGGGGCCCGGATCGTCCCCCAGCGGCCGCTGGCCGTGCTGGCCTACGGCTCGCTGCTGTACGCGCCGGGCCCCGGCCTGTCCTCCCTGGTGGTGGGGCGCGAGCCCTGCCGCACGCCCTTCCCGGTGGAGTACGGGCGGGCGTCGCGGCGCTGGGGTGGCGGGCCGGTGCTGGTGCCGCACCCGCGGGGCGGGCCCGTGGACGGCGCCCTGCTCCTGCTCGCCGACGGGGTCGAGCTGGGCGTGGCGGTCGATGCGCTCGCCGAGCGCGAGGGCCTCACCGACCCCCGCGGCGTGCTGCAGGTGGAGATGCCGGGCGACCGCCTCGTGCTCGCCGCCTCGCTGCCGCGCAACCTGCCGGCGCCGGACATGACCCCCGAGGCGCTCGCGCGCAGGGCCGTCCGCAGCGCCGCCGCCGGGGAGCGCAACGGCGTCGCCTACCTGCGCGGGGCCGTCGCGGCGGGGGTGCGCACCCCGGTCACCGACGCCTACGCCGCGGCGGTCTGCGACGCGGCCGGGGCGCCCGACCTGGAGGAGGCCGAGCGGCTGTTAGCCTTGGCGCGACCGCCGGGGATCGGGAGGACGCATGGCCTGGGATGACGTGTCACGCTGGCAGCCGGTGGACCTGGCGGCCGCCTTCAAGATGGGCGACGCCGTGCAGCCGGTGGACGTCCGCGACATCGGGTACCGCGAGGCGTCGGACCAGGTGAAGAACGCCGTCCGGATCGACCCGATGGAGTTCGAGTCGCAGATCGGCGGCCTGCCCGACGGCAAGGAGCTGATCTTCTACTGCGACCGCCCCGGCGAGGCGACGAGCCTGAAGATCGCGATGTGGGCCTTCGACAACGGGCGCAACCGGGTGGGCGTCCTGGTCGGCGGATGGCCCGCCTGGCAGGACGCCGGCTACCCGGTCGAGCCCAAGGCCTGAGCCACTACTCGGCGGAGCCCCGCGGCCGCAGGCCGTAGGTCGTCTCGAGCCACTCCGGCAGCACCGCCGCGATCCCGCGGCACAGCAGCTCCCGCTCGGAGATCGCGACGCGCGCGGCGACCTCGAGGGCGAGGCGGGCGTCGTCGCTGCGGATGCCGCTCACGCCCTCGACGGTCTTGTCCGCCTCGGAGCGGTTGTAGACCATGGCGCGCGCGGCCATCGGCCAGTGCTCCTTGGTCCACTCGATGAGGGCGGTCTCGAGCGTGGTGGGGTCGTACTCCAGGAGCGCCTTCTGGAGCGCGTTGGGCGTGGGGTCGTCGTCGCGGAGCGCCATGATCACCTCGGTCGTGGATCGGACCCGTCGAGTCTAGTGGGGCGGGCCCGTCCGACGCCGCCGGGCGACGTGGACCGGGGTGGGGGATAGACTCGCCCCGTGCGGACCTTCCTGCTCCTGGCGTCGCTCAGCCCGCAGGGCCTGCAGACCCTCGCCACCACCCCCGAGCGCCTCTTCGAGGTGAACCGGGAGATCGAGCGGCTGGGCGGCCGCGTCGTGCGGCAGTGGGCGCTGCTCGGGGCCTTCGACTTCCTCAGCGAGGTGGAGGCGCCCGACGAGGCGACCATCCAGAAGGTCACCGTCGAGCTCGCGGCCCGCGGCAGCGCCAGCTTCGAGACGATGGTCGCCCTCTCGGTGGAGGACTACATCGCCTCGCTGGAGGGCACCGGGACCTGAGTCCCGGGCGCCCGCGTCAGCTCGCGGAGCGCCACTCCTCGGACGCGCAGAGCGGACACGGCGGGAGCACCAGCACGCCGTCGTTCTCGCGCGGCGAGTGCACGAGCAGGTCGCACTCGGCACATCGGAAGGCGCCGGTGACCTCGTCACCGACCCGGAACAGATCTGTCGTCTTCTGGCTCATCGTGTCCTCGCTGGCGTCTCGTCTGCGTCCCGCGGCCGCCGTCGGCCCTCGGGTCCCCCCGGGATCTCGCGCCGCCTGGGAGGGAGGGGCGGCGGCTAGGTGGCGAGCGCGGCCACGATGCTCGCGGCGGCGAGCAGCGTGAAGACCGTCAGCCCGACGACCAGGAGTACTCGCTCGGGCACGCCGGCGATGCGGCGGCCCCCGCCGGTCGGGGCGGTGCGGCGCTTGCCGAGCAGACGGGGCAGGCCGCCCTCGTCGAGCCAGCGCTCGCAGTAGGGGCAGAACTTCGCCTCGGCGAGCAGGGGGAGACCGCAACGGTGGCACCCCGGTGCCTCGGAGCGGTGGTGTCCCTGGAGATCGGACTCGGCTCTCACGCCGGGAACTCCCTGCTGCTGCGTCGCCGTACCGGCCGGGCGCCACACCCGGCGTGCGGCAAGCATACACCCGGTCCGGAGCCGATCAACGCCCCCGGACGAACGGTGTGACACCCCCCGGACGGGGTGGGCGCACCCGTCAGTCCTTCGGGGCGTCGCCTCCGAAGAACCTCTCGGCGGCCTCCCAGCCGGCCCCGGGGCCGGGGGACGCCGGCGGCGTGTCGCCGACCATCGGGAAGGCCGTCCGGGACGGGTCGTCGGGTGGGGCGGCGGCCTCCTCGGCGGCAGGCTCCCCGGCCTCGTCGGCGGCCCCCTCCTCCTCGTCCTCGCCGCGGAGCTCGTCGATCTCGGCGACCTTCGCCTCGATCTCCATGAGCTTGCCCTCGACGGCGGCGATCTCGGCGGCGATGGGCTCCTCGGGCAGGACCCCGGCGCGCACCTGCTCGTAGGCGCGCTCGCCCAGCTCCTCCAGGGCGGCCCGGTGCTGCCGCTGCAGCAGCCGCCGCTCGCCCTCGACACGGGCGCGCTTGAGTGACATCTGGACGTCCGTCGCGAGGCGGTTCGCCTGCTTGGCGATGTTGTCCAGGACGCTCATCTCGCCTCCTCCGGCGGTCGGGCGTGCGGTCCGGGCGATTGTAACGGCGGGGGCGGCACACGCGCGTGCGCCCCTCGTGACCCTTCGGGGCAGAGTCGTGACGGGGGGCGGGCCTAGCGTGGCGGAATGTCCACCCTCCGCCGCCCCCCGGGCCAGGCGACCGCCGAGTACGTCGGGGTCGTGGCGGCCGTCGTCCTCGCGTTCGCGGCCACGACGGCCTGGCTCGTGGGATCGGTGCGCCCGCCGGACTCGCCGCCCGACGTCGTGTCGCTCGCGGCCGGGCCCCTGCAGGACGCGCCGCCGATCCTGCTCTGGCAGGCGCCGTCGCAGGCGGTGCGCGCCGGCGGCGACGAGGAGCCGATCCGCGCGTTCCTGCGCGCGGTGGCCGGGGGCGAGGGCGCGCCGCAGGCGTGGCGCGACTACCTCCGGTACCGGGTCGAGTGGGACCGGGCCTTCGGCGCCCGGCTGTGGCAGCGGGCCCGCGAGGCGCTCGAGGATCCGGCCGCGGCGCTGCCCGACCCCTCCGTCCTCACCCCGGCCGGGCTCGCCCGCGCCGCATGGCAGCAGGGGATGCGGCCGGTCGAGTACGTGCGGTATCTCCGATCGCTGCCGCCCGGCGAGCGGTGGGCCGCGTTCCGCCGCGACTCGGCGGTCGTCGCGGCGGACGGCACGTTCCAGGCCGTCGGCGCCCTGGCGCGGCGCGGCGCGGGGCGGCTCGCGCGGCCCCGCACGCCGGCGCCCCCGCCGCCGGCCCAGGGCGCACCGGCGCCGTGACGGAGTCGGCACACCCCCGGCACGGCTGCGCGTCGCGGGCGCACAGGCACCCCGCGCACGATCGGGGTGCACGGCACACGACCGAGGGAGATGAGTGCGATGGGGTACGTCTTCGCCGCCTGGCTGCACGCCACGGCGCTGGGCCTGGCCGACCGGGCCCGCACGGCCCAGCGGGGCCAGGGGACCGTGGAGTACGTCGGCGTCGTGGTGATGGTGACGCTGCTGGTCGGGGCGGTCGCGATCGCCGCCAAGGGCTGGGCCCCCGACGTGGGGAACGCCCTGAAGAAGGCGATCGGCGACGCGATCAAGAAGGCGTCGGCCGGTCTCTAGGCCGGCGGGACACGCGGGCCGCCGGCCGCCACGGGGGCGGCCGGCGGCCGGGAGGCTCAGTCCGCGCGCGTCTGTGGGATCGGCACCGAGTCGCCGCCGGACACGGCCGGGTCGACCACGCGGTCCTTCGGCAGCCAGAAGTGGGCCACGATGTAGGTCGCGATCATGATCCCGGTCATCACGAAGAAGACCGTCTGGGTCGACTGGGCGAAGTCGTGCTGCACCGCCTGGAAGGCCCGCTCCGCGACCGGTCCGTCGCCCCCGCCGGGGAACGACCCGGAGGCCGCCCCGCCGCTGGACTGGGAGATCGCGTCGGCCACGGCGTCCGCCTGCTCCTTCGGGATCCCGAGGTCGCCGAGCGAGCTCTCGATGTTGACCTTGTTCCGCATGATCAGGATCGTCCCGAGCACGGCCATGCCGATCGAGGCGCCGAAGTTGCGGACGGTCTGGTTGATGCCCGTGGCCTCGCCGTAGCGGTCCGACGGCACGCGGTTGAGCGCGTCGGTGCTCGCCGGGCCGAGGATGAGGCCGCAGCCGGCGCCCGCCATGACGATGTAGATCCACTGGTCCCCCAGCGAGAAGTCGTCGAGCGACTGGGCCCACAGGTAGAAGCCGATCGCGCCGAGCACGCAGCCCGGCAGCACCGCGGCGCGGACGCCCTTCTTGTCGTAGATGCCGCCGCCCCACTGCGCGGCGGCGCCGTAGCCGCCGAAGAACACGAGGAGGAACAGGCCGGCCGACGACGCGTCCTCCCCGAGGGAGATCTGCGCGTACATGCTCGAGAAGAAGAAGACCGGCAGGAACACCATCATCAGCAGGAACAGCACCGCGTTCGCGGACGCGAAGCCCCTGTTGGCGAAGATCCGCAGGTCGATGAGCGGCTCCTCCGCCTTGAGCGACCAGCGCACGAACGCGCCGAGCAGCAGGATGCCGGCGACGATGCAGGCGATGGTGGCCACGCTCGTCCAGCCCCACGAGCTCGACTGCTGCAACCCGAGCACGGCGAGCCCCATACCTCCGGCGATGAGGCCGGTGCCGATCCAGTCGATGCGGGCCGGGCGGCGGGTGTCGTCGGGCTTCGCGACCGCCGTGAGGATCAGGGCGATGATCGCGACCGGCACGTTCACCCAGAAGATGGAGCGCCAGGTCCACTCGGTGAGGTAGCCGCCGGCGAACGGGCCGACGGCCGTGAGGCCGCCCGTCACGCCGAAGAAGATCGCCAGCGCGCGGCCGCGCTCGCCCATCTCGAAGGAGGAGACGACGATCGCGAGGGCTGCGGGGACCATGAGGGCCGCGCCGGCGCCCTGGAGCACCCGGAACACGATCATCCAGGTCTCGGCGAAGTCGTTGTCGGGGGTCATCCCGCAGAGGAACGAGGAGACCGCGAACAGGGCCACGCCGGCCGTGACCATCTTGCGGTGCCCGTAGATGTCACCCAGGCGGCCACCGAACGCGAAGAGGGCCGACAGGGACAGGAGGTACGCGTTGACGATCCACTGCGTCCCGGTGGCCGAGAGGCCGAGGTCGCGCTGCAGCTCGGGTATCGCGAGAGCAACGATCGTCTGGTCGATGAAGGTCATCGACACCGCGAAGATCATCGCGGTCAACACCAGCATCTTCCCGCCACCCGCGCGCGTCATCTCGAGCGTCCCTTCGTCCGGTGCCTGAGTTGCGGAGTCCCCCTTACGCCGCAAGGGAGAGCATGCCTGTCAGGGCGGCTCTCCGCTGAGGTCTCAGAGAGCCTCGGGCTCCGGGTTCGGCCCCCTCTCCGGGTCGGCCCGGCCGAGCAGCGCGAGGGCGACGGCGGGGTAGATCAGGACGGACAGCATCGCGGCCCCCACGAGGGCCGCCGAGGTGTCGGTGGCGAGGCGGTCCTCGCGCACCCCGACCTGGGTGATGGCGACGACGAGCGGGAGCGTCGCCGCCGACATGAACCCGAGCGATACGACGCCCCTGCGCCCGAGGCGCCGGGCCGCGAGGACGGCCGGGATCCCGCGCACCAGCAGGAACAGCGCGAGGAACACGGGGAGCTGGGCGAGGGCCTTGGGGCTGTCGAGCAGCCCGTCCAGGTCGAACGTGAGCCCGCTGTGCACGAAGAAGATGGGGACGAGGAGGCCGAAGGCGACGGCGTCGAGCTTCACCCCGAGCACCTCGCTGCCCGCGGTGTCCCGCATGACGATGCCCAGCACGACCCCCGCCGCGAAGGCGCCGAGGGTCAGCTCCAGGCCGAGCTCGGTCGCCAGGAACACCAGCCCGACGAGCAGCAGCAGGCAGATGCGCACCGCGAGCTGGCCGCTCGCGTGCATCGTCTCCTGCAGCAGCCGCCCGAGCCACGGCGACCGCAGGCGCGGGGCGGTGACGGCCAGGACGATCGTGCCCGCGGCGAACGCGGCGAGCAGCAGCGCTTGGGTCACGGTGCTCTCGCCCACCGCCAGGAAGATGGACATGAGGACGATGGGGCCGAGCTCACCGGCCGTGCCCGCGGCGAGCACCATCGTGCCGAGGGGCGTGCCGCGCAGGCCGGAGTCGCGCAGGACGGGCACCAGCACCCCGAGCGCCGTGGTGGCAAGCGCGAGCGCGATGAACTCCGGGTGGTCGGCGATGCCGCCGAGGTCCAGGCCCCAGGCGGCCAGGAGGCCGATCCCGACCGAGGCCCCCCAGCCCACCGAGGCGATCGCGAGGGGCGCGCCGCGGATCGCCGGCGGGTCGACCTCGGCGCCGGCCAGGAAGAAGAGCGCCGCGAGCCCCATCGTGGCGAGGAAGTCGATCGTCGTGTCGGCCTGGGCCAGGTCGAGCACGTCGGGGCCCACGACGATCCCGAGCGCGATCTCCACCACGACCACCGCGACGCGGAGGTGCTTCGGGAGCGCCGCCAGTACCGGGGCCAGCACAGCCACGATGGAGATGACGAGCAGCGTCCCGAGATCGACGTCCACGGCGGGAGCCTGCCACCCGGCGGGGCCCGGTGGGGCCCGGTCACGCCGGTGTCTACGCGGCGGTGCGCACCAGCCTCAGCCCGGCGGCCCGCGGCCGGCCCGTGGCGGGCTCGGCCATGCGGGCGCCGGTGCGGTCCACGCCGGTCAGGTCGCAGCCGCGCAGGTCGGCCCCCGTGAGGTCGGCGTCGCGCAGGACGGCCGCCAGCAGGCGGGCGCCCGCGAGCGACGCGCCCGCCAGCCGGGCGCCGCCAAGGTCGGCGCCGGCGACCACGGCGCCGTCGAGGCGCGCCCCGGCGAGGTCCGCCCCCTGGAGCACCGCGCGAGTGAGGTCCGCCCCGCGCAGGTCGGCCCCGCGCAGGTCGAACCCGGTGAGGTCGGCACCGCGCAGGTCGGCGTCGCGCAGGTCGGGGGCGGCGCCCAGGCAGGCCGGGCCGTGCGTGCGGGCGCGGTTGAAGCCCTCCAGCAGCCCGCCACGCAGGTCGGCGCCGCCCAGGTCGTCCCAGGCCGCCGAGCGCAGGTCGGCGCCCGTGAGCACCGCGCCCCCGGCGTCGGCGCCGGTGAGGTCCGCGCCGGTCAGGTCGGCCCCGCGCAGGTCGGCGTCGGTGAGGTCCGCCCCGCGCAGCACCGCGCGGGCGAGCAGGGCCCCGCCCAGGGCGGCGGCGAACAGGCAGGCGCCGGTGAGGTCGGTGCCCCGCAGGTCGGCGCCGGTGAGGTCGGCCCCGCTCAGGTCGGCGCCCGCCAGGGCGAAGCCGGCGAGGTCCGCGCCGCGCAGGTCGGCGTCGTCCATCCGGTGGCCGCCACCCGGGGCGGGGACGGCGTGACCCTCCGGGACGGCCCAGTCGGTGGAGGCCAGGTTGGCGCCGCACATGTCGGCGCCGTCCAGGGCCGCGCCGCCGAGGCGGGCGCCCGACAGGTCGGTGTCGCGCAGGGCCGCCCCGGTGAGGACCGCGTGGCCGAGCGCGGCGTCGCGCACGCTCGCCCCGTCCAGCCGGGCGCCGGCGAGGCGCGCCCGGGAGACATCCGCGCCGTCCAGGACCGCGCCGCGCAGGTCGGCCCCGGCCAGCCGCGCCCGGGCGAGGCGGGCGCCGGTGAGGTCGGCGCCGCGCAGGTCGGCGCCGTCCAGGGCCGCCCGGGTGAGGTCGGCGCCCCGCAGGTCCGCGCCCGCCCATGCCGCTCCGTCCGCCCCGGCGCGCCGTCCGCCCCGCGACCGCGCCAGCCAGCGGGAGTGGGCGCGGAGGGCGGCGGACGGGGATGCGGGATCGGGCGAGCGGCGTGCGTTCACGGGTGTGCCTTCCGGTCGGCCGCGGCGGGCGCGGGGTGCGGGTCCGGGCCGCGGCGGGCACTCGCGGCACACCACTCCATCGGCGCGGGCCCCCGATCCCACGACCCCGGCCCGGCGCGCCCTATCCTGCGGCGATGCCCGACGACGCACCCGACGCGCCCGCGCTCGTCGCCGCCCCGCGGGCCCCCGCGGGTGCGGCCGACGCCACCCGCCGCTGGGCCGTCGCGCTGCCCGACGGCCGACCCCGCTTCCCGGGCGTCACCCGTCCCGAGGGCACGCGCGCGGCGCCGGCCCTGCTCGCGCTGGGCCCCGGCGGCTGGGACGACGCGCTGGTCGAGGTGGCCCTGCCGGTGGTGCTGAGCGACGGGGCCGGGCCGTACCTGATCGACGCGGTGGGTCACATCACGCTGGTGCTCGCGCCCCACCCGGCGATCGTGGGCGCGCACGTCGCGATGGGCGTGCCGTCGCCCGGCCACCGCCTGGGCATCCTGGGCCGCGCGGGGGAGGGCACCTGGCGCTGGCTCGCCCGCGCCGACGTGGAGCCCGGCGACCGCGTGACCGCCCTCGACGACCTCGACGCCTGCCCCGACCTGGCGCATGCCGAGCGCTGGGCCGCGGAGCGCGGGTAGGCTTCGCCGGTCCCGGAGGCTCCCGATGAACGACTACCGCATCAGGTTCAGCGCCACCTCCAGCCGGCCCCTGCCGGCCGACGCGGCCGACCGGCTGCGCACCGCGCTCGCCGAGATGCCGGGCGCGAACGGGGTGGAGGAGACGACCCAGGACCGGCGCCGGCGGCGCATCGCGGCGACCTTCTGGATCCAGGTCCGGCTGGGCATGGCCGACGCGGCGCGCGACGGCAGCCGCCTGGCCAAGGAGGGCCTCAAGGTGGCCGAGATGGGCGACGCCCAGCTCGTCGAGCTGGCCGTCACGATGGAGCGCCGGCCGCGGTCGGTGGGCGCTCCCACCGCCGCGTAGGGGCCGCGCGGACGGTCCCCTACACTTGGCCGGTCGGGCGCCGATGAGGTGACGAACCGGCCGACCGGGAGGATCGGGATCTCAGGCAAGGGGCAGGACGGCGTGCCCGTGACCGTCGGGGGCAGCGCGCTTCCCGGCGGGGTGATGATGCGCACGCGCACCCGCGTGGGCGTGGCCGTGCGCCGCGAGGACGACGGCGTCATCGTCACCGAGGGCTTCGACATCGAGCCGCCCAAGGGCAGGTGGGCGCGCTGGCCGCTCATGCGCGGCGTCGTCGCCATCCGCACCGCCGTCACCACCGGCCAGAAGGCCATGGGCATCGGCGAGCGCCTGCGCTGGGAGGAGGTCAAGGAGCCGCCGGCGCACCCCGTCGCGCACGCCGCCCTGGCCGCCGCCGCCGACCCGCTGGCTGCCGAGAGCGAGGCCGTGGACGCCGTCGTGCACGGGCGCGAGGAGGCCGAGGAGGACCAGGGCCTCGGGTTCTGGGGCAAGGTCGCGGTGGGCGCGGGCGCGCTCATCGGCGCCGGCATCCAGATCGCCGCCTTCCGCATCGGGCCGATCGTGATCGCGAAGGAGGCGGGGCTCGAGGGCGCCGCGTTCATCATCGCGGACGCGCTCATCCGGCTCGCCCTGCTGCTCGGGATGCTGCTGCTCCTGAGCCTGTTCAAGCCGTTCCGGAAGATCCTCAAGTACCACGGTGCCGAGCACAAGGCGATCGCCGCCTTCGAGGCCGGGAGGCCCCTGACCGCGGCCGCGGCATCCGGGTTCAGCCGCTTCCATCCGCGCTGCGGCACGTCGTTCCTGGTCGTCTCGGCCATGGTGTCGATCGTGGTCTACGGCGCCGTGCTCGCCATCACCGGCGTGTTCACCTACCCGGCCCTCATCGCCACCCGCCTGCTCGGCGCGCCGATCGTCACCGCGATCGCCTTCGAGCTGCAGCGCCAGGCGTCGAAGCACTACGGCGGCCGGCTCACCTTCCTGTCGTGGCCGGGCATGTGGGCCCAGCGGCTCACGACGAAGGAGCCGGAGGAGGAGCAGCTCGAGGTGGCCTGCGCCGCGCTGGCCGTGGCGCTCGAGCCGTCGCCCGCCGCGGAGGACGCGGAGGAGGGCGCCCGCGACGAGGGCGGCGCCCCGGCGATCGGGCAGCCCCAGCCACTGACCTAGGGGCGTCCGGGGGGACCGGCCCGGCGGGGTCCCGTCTGCGATGATCGTGCGGGGGGCACCACGACGCGCGGAGGTGGTCGGTGGCCGGTGCTCCCGTGAGGGTGGAGTCGACGATCGGATGGGCGTCCGAGGGCCCCGGTGCCGCGGTGCTGCTGGTGCGCGCGGGCCACGCCCCGGACCAGCGCCTCGACGGCGAGCGGCTCGACGTGCAGGGCCTGGAGGTGGAGGACGGCCCCACCTCGCCGCTCGGCCTGCGCCCCCTGCGCGTGCGCACGGACGGCGGTCCCGCGTCGGTGCGGTACTCGGCGCGGCTGGAGGTGGGCGGGGAGGAGCGGGCGTGCCCGGCCGACGACCTGCCGCTGCCGGCCCCGGCGATGCAGCCGTTCGGGCTCATCGAGTGGACGCTGCCGAGCCGCTACTGCCCCTCGGACACGCTGGCGCCGACGGCCGAGGCCCTGTTCGGGCGGCTGCCGCGCACCCGGGCGCTCATCCCGGCCGTGGCCGACTGGGTGCGCGCCGAGGTGGAGTACCGGCCGGGGTCGAGCGATCCGCTCACAGCCGCCGACGAGACGCTGCTCGCACGCGCCGGCGTGTGCCGCGACATGGCGCACCTGGCGATCTCCCTGCTGCGCGCGCTGGAGGTTCCGGCGCGGATGGTGGCCGCCTACGCGCCGCTGCTCGACCCGCCCGACTTCCACGCGTTGCTGGAGGCGCACGACGGCACGGCGTGGCGGCTGCTCGACGTGACCGGCCTGGCGCCGGTGGAGACGGCGGTCCGCATCGCGACCGGCCGGGACGCGGTGGACGTGGCGTGGGCCACCACGACGGGCGGCCTTGAGCTGCGGGAGATGGCCGTGGTGGCCACCGGCCCCGGCGGGTGAGCCGGGACCGGGGACCGCGCGGCCGCTATCCGCGGGTGCGGTAGAGCCGGGTGGTGAGCGGGGCGAAGATGGCCGCGAGCACGGCCGCCTCGATCAGCACCAGGCCGACGTCGCCGCCGGTCGCCGTCCCGTCCATCAGGCCGCGGGCGGCGGTGACGACGTGCGAGATCGGGTTCCAGTCGACCACCGTCTCGAGCCAGCTCGGGAGGGTGTCCGCCGGCACGAACCCGTTCGAGACGAAGATGAGCGGGAACAGCGCCATGAAGCCGGTGTTCATGACCGCGCTGGGCGACCGCATCAGCAGGCCGACCGTCGTGAAGACCCACGACAGGGCGACCGAGAAGACGACCACCAGCAGGAGCGCCCACACCATCCCGGGCCACGACTCGGCGCGGTAGCCGAGGATGATCCCGACCACCAGCACGACGATGCCGGCCAGCAGGTAGCGCAGCACGTCGCCGACGACCGCGCCCACGAGCGGGGCGGGGCGCCAGGTGGGCAGCGACCGGAAGCGGTCGACGACGCCCTTCGTGATGTCCGTGTTGAGCGCGACGCCCGAGTAGACCGTCGTGAACAGCACCGACATCACCATCGTGCCGGGGAGCAGGAACTGCAGGTAGTCCCCGGTGGAGCCGGAGATGGCGCCGCCGTACATGTAGGTGAACAGCAGCGTGAACAGCACCGGCGTGAGGGTCACGTCGATGAGCTGCTCGGGGACGTGCTTGATCTTCAGCATCCCGCGCCAGGCGAAGGTGAGGACCGCCGAGATCGCGCTCGGCCCCCCGGGCGCCGGGGCGGTGGAGATGGCCTTCCGGACGTCGCCGGCGGCGATCGCCTGCCCGCCGGGGGCGGTCGTGGTGCTCTCGGTGGTGCTCATGCCGCCTCCTCCACGGTCTCGTCCGCCTCGTCCTCGGCCGAGTGGCCGGTGAGGGCGAGGAACACCTCGTCCAGGCTCGGCTGCCCGAGCGCGAAGTCAGCGACGCCGATGCCGGCGCCGGTCAGCTCCGCGAGCGCGCCCGCGCCCTTGTCGGCCTCGGAGCACGGGGCCGACAGGGCGGCCGGGTCGGCCTCCTCGTGGGCCTGCCCGAAGGCGCGCTCCAGGATGTCCCGCGCCTGTGGCCGGTCCTCCGGGTCCAGCAGGCGCACGTGGAGCGTGCCGCCGCCGACCGAGGACTTGAGCTGGGACGGGGTGCCCTCGGCGATGACCGTGCCCCGGTCGATGACCGCGATGCGGTCGGCGAGCTGGTCGGCCTCGTCGAGGTACTGCGTGCACAGGAGGATCGTCGTGCCCTCGCCCGCGAGCGTGCGGACGATGTCCCACACCTGGTTGCGCGAGCGCGGGTCGAGCCCCGTCGTGGGCTCGTCCAGGAACATGAGCTGGGGCGTCACGACGAGGCTCGCCGCGATGTCCAGCCGGCGGCGCATGCCGCCCGAGTAGGTCTTGGTGAGGCGGCCGGCGGCCTCGTCGAGGCCGAAGGCGCCGAGCAGCTCGGCCGCGCGGCCCTTCGCCTGGGCGTGGCGCAGGCCCAGCAGCCGGCCGATCATCACGAGGTTCTCGCGGCCGGTGAGATCCTCGTCGACCGAGGCGATCTGGCCGGTCAGCGAGACCTTGCGGCGCACCGCCTCGGCCTCCGTCACGATGTCGTGCCCCAGCACGCGCGCGGAGCCCCCGTCGGGCCGCAGCAGCGTCGCCAGCATCCGGATGGTGGTCGTCTTGCCGGCGCCGTTCGGCCCCAGCACCCCGTAGACCGAGCCGCCGCGCACGGTCAGGTCCACGCCGTTCACCGCCCGGGTCTCCCCGAAACGCTTCTCGAGGCCGGTGGCCTCGATCGCGAGGGTGTCGTCGGTGGTCACCCCGCTCCTCTCCGAGTGGTTGTGTGTCATGGATGGTACGACCGCGCTCGGCGGCGAAACTCATCGCTCCCGTCACACCGGGCTACGATCGCCCGATGGCGCGCGAGGTCGTCAGGGCTACCACGGTAGGCCTTCGAGCACGGTCGAAGTCAAGGCGGTGACCGAGGGGACCGCCGAACTCGTCGCCGCGGCCCGCGACGGTGACGAGGACGCATTCGCCCGGCTCGTCGCGCCCCACCGCGGCGAGCTCCACGCGCTCTGCTACCGCATGCTCGGGTCCGTCCACGACGCCGAGGATGCCCTGCAGGAGGCGCTCCTACGCGCATGGCGCGGGCTCGCGCGGTTCGAGGGGCGCTCCTCGCCGCGGCGCTGGCTCCACGCCATCACCACCAACGTCTGCCTCGACGCGGTCGCGGCACGCCGGCGGCGGTTCCGGATCCTGCCGCCCGACGCCGGCCGGCCTCCCACGGCCCCCGGCAGCCCGATCGGCGAGCCCCTCCCGGCCGTCACGTGGATCGATCCCTACCCCGACGACCAATTGGACGTGCCGGACGGCCGCGCGACCCCCGAGGCGCGGTACGAGCACCGTGAGTCGCTCGAGCTGGCGTTCGTCGCGGCCCTCCAGCACCTCCCCGCGCGCCAGCGCGCCGTGCTCATCCTGCGCGAGGTGCTCGGCTTCTCGGCCGCCGAGGTGGCCGACGCCCTCGACGTCTCCGTCCCCTCGGTCAACTCGCTGCTGCAGCGCGCCCGGCGCTCCGCCGACGAACGGCTGCCCCAGAGGTCGCAGCAGGCCACCCTCCGCGCCCTGGGCGACGACGGCCTCCGGGATCTGGTCGAGCGCTTCGTCGACGCGTTCGAGCGCGGCGACCTCGACGCGATCCTCGACCTCCTCTCCGACGACGTCGTGTTCGCGATGCCCCCGTGGGGCGAGTGGTACCGCGGCCGCGAGGCGGTGGGCGACTCCTGGCTCATGCCCGGCGGCCCGCCACCCCGCCTGCGCTACGTCCCCACACGCGCGAACGCACAGATCGCCCTGGGCACCTACGCCCTCGACCCGGCGCACGGCGCGTACCTCCCGGTCGCCCTCGACGTCCTCACCCTCCGGGCCGACGGGCGCGAGATCACCGAGGTCCTGGCCTTCCGCGACACCGCCCTGTTCCCCCGCTTCGGCCTGCCGCCCATCGTCCGAGGGTGACCCCGGCCTGACCCACGCGTGTCGCGGGGCCGCCGCCCGGGCACCGGGACCCCGTGGCCGCCGCCGCCTACTCCCGCACGACGCGCACCCTCCACTGGGTCACCGTCCTCGCGCTGATCGCGCAGTTCATCGTGGGGTACGGGCTGGAGGACGACAGCGGGCGCGGGCGAGGCCGCGGGCGGGGGAGGGGTGGCGACGACGAGGACGGCGGTGGCCAGGGTCGTGGACGGGGACGGGGACGCGGAGGCGACGACGACGAGGCCGCCACCGGCCCCTTCGGCCTCGACGACGACGGGATGCTCACGCTCCACGTCGTGCTCGGGCTGACCATCCTCGCCCTCGCCGTCATCCGCGTCCTCTGGCGTCGCCACACCGGCCTCCCGCCCTGGGCGCCGACCCTGACCGAAGCGGAGCGGACCCTCGCCCACTGGACCGAGCGGGCGATGCTCCTGCTGCTCTTCGCGATCCCGCTCACCGGGCTCTGGCTCGTTCTTGTGGACGACGACGCCCTCGGACTCCACATCACGACCCACATCGCCTTCTTCGTGGCGCTGGCGGCGCACATCGGCCTGGTCCTGAAGCACCAATTGGTCAACCGGGACGGGTTGCTCAGACGGATGCTCTGAGCCCCGGGCTGCCCACGCGGTCACCGACCGGTCATGATCCGACCCGCGGGCGCGTAGCTCAGCTGGTCAGAGCAGGGGACTCATAATCCCTGGGTCGCAGGTTCGAGTCCTGCCGCGCCCACTCCGCCGTCTCAGCGATCCGTCACCGAGGGGCCTCGTCCCGGTCCGCGGTGAGGGAGGGGATCAGCAGCCCGAAGAGGTAGGCGATCCCGACGCCGAGGATCGTCTCCCCGATCCGCTCGTCGAATCGCGCTTGGGCGTCGCCGGGGGAGGCGTACAGCAGCATCAGGAAGACCAGGAAGGTCGTGAAGGCCGAGGTCACGTACCAGCGGCTGCGGTGGGTGGCCGCCGCGCCGGCGAGCACGACGACCACCGCCGCGGCGTACCAGCCGTTCGCCGGGTCGAGCCGGAGCAGGACGATGGCGACCAGAGCGCCGGCCGCCACCGCGAGGACGCGGCCGACGCTGCGGACGCGCTGCATCTCGGCAGCCGGCCGCATGACCAGCAGGCAGGCGGCGCACGCCCAGCCGACGTGGTCGAGATCGAGGAGGAACCCGATGGCCGCCGCGCTCGCGCCGGCCGCGCCGAGGCGGATGCCGTAGCCGAGGGTCGGGCGCTCGCGGTCCGGCGGTGATGGCCGCCGGGGTGCGGCGGGGCGCTCGGGCCACAGCATGGACACTGCGCATGCGTAGAGCGCGCCGCCGATCATCAGGGCGGCGAGCGCGGCACCGGTGCCGAGGTCCGTGTAGCTCAGCCCGACGCCGACGAGCGGCAAGGAGAGGGTCATCGCGACGCGACCGGCGGGCCAGCGCCGGGCGAGGAGGGTCGCACCCATCCCGAGCAGGCCGATCGCCACGACGGCGAGCACCGGGACGCCCGAGAGGAGCGCGCCGAGGAACATCGACAGCCCGGTGACGACGCCCACGAGCACGACCGCCAGGCGGCCACGGCGCCGCGGCGCGAGGCCGATGATCGCCGGCGGGGTCGCGCCCAGGGCGAACGCGACGCCCCGCGAGACGTCGTCGAGCGCGACCAGGGCCGCCGGCACGGCGTAGGCCGCGCCGAGCAGGGCGGCCGTGCCGTCCCAGGTGATCGCCGGCGGCCTGGGCGGACCGGGATGAGCCATGGCGCCTCCCGGCGGTCGTCGGGATCGGGGCTCCGGGCGGTCGACCGGGAGCGCCTGCGGGACGGCGCCGATTATGGACCAAAGGCCGTCCGGGGGGCTGCTCCGTTGCTCACACGACCTTCCCCTCCTTCACCAGCTCACGCAGGATGGCGCCCTCGATCGTCGTGCGGTCCACCTTCAGGGTGGAGTTGGCGAGGGCCTCCAGCGCGCAGAAGTGCGAGACGCTCACGATGCTCGCGGCGGACAAGTCGAAGCGGGAGGCGAGCTCCCCCCAGTCGACGTCATCGGCCACCTCCACCTGAGTCGGGAAGGAGCGCGACCAGATGTCGTATCGCTCCTCGGGCCGGGGCATCGGAAAGTGGACCGACGCCTGGAAGCGGCGCAGGAACGCCTCGTCGAGGTTCCCGCGCTGGTTGGTGGCGAGGATGACGAGCCCTGAGTAGCCCTCGATCCTCTGCAGCAGGTACGAGGCCTCCTGGTTCGCGTACTTGTCGTGGGCATCCCGCACCTCGGTCCGCTTACCGAACAGCGCGTCGGCCTCGTCGAAGAAGAGGATCCAGTCCTTGTGCTCCCCCCTGTCGAAGAGGCGCGACAGGTTCTGCGTGGTCTCTCCGACATAACGGGAGACCACCCGGGGAAGGTCCACTCTGAACACGGGGCGACCGGTGTACTTGCCGAGGAGGGTGGCCGTCAGCGTCTTCCCGGTCCCCGGCGGGCCGTGGAAGAGGGCTTTGTAGCCCGGCTTGACCCGCCGCGCCATGCCCCAGTCACCCAGCACCGTGTCGTTGAAGCGGATCCAGTTCTCGATCTCCCGGATCTCGCGGACCGTGTCGGGATGGAGCACGACGTCGTCCCACTCCATCGGCGTGTCGATGCGCTCAGCGGGGAAGTCGGTCGCGAACCGAGGGAGGCTCACCGACCCCGTGGTCAGCGTCTCGACGACCTCCGGGTCGAGGATGAGACGCCCGCTCATCAGAGGCTCCCCCTCGCGGACGCCGTCGAGCCAGAGCACGTGTTGCTGCGCGAACCAGTGCTCGCCGGACAGCATCCGCTGCACCTCGAGCCGACCGGTGAGGTCGTTGCCCGCGAGGACGAACTGCGCCGTCTCGCCGGTCGGGATCACCCCGCGGTGGTTCTCCCCCCGGACCCCGCCGAACTCGGGTAGGTCCCCGCCGTCGGGGAGATGGCGGGCGATCACCCGGCCGAGCAGATCAGGCCGAAGGTGAGGAATGAGCGTCAGGAGCACGAGCAGATGCTCGGCGGGTTCGAGGGGACTCCCGGCGTGCAGATGGCCGAACTGAGAAGCGTCGTACTCGTGCAGGGCGGCCGGTGCCTGGTAGGGGCTCTCGAGGTGGGATCTGAGCCGGGCAGCGATCACCGATTCGAGGAGCTCGATGCCGTCGGAGAGCGGGGACGTGTTCATTCCGACTTCACCGGGGTCTCCTTGAACGAATCATCGAGCGCGAAGGAGCGCTTGATGCGCGCGACATGGTCGCCGAGCTTCGCGCCGGCCATCTCAGGGTGCTTGGGATCGAGATGCTCCTGGATGGAGCTGTTCTCCCGGCTGTCACCGAGGAAGATGTTCTTCGCGTAGCCGAAGAACACGTCGTAGCGGGCGATCGCAGCCTTCTTGATCGCGTCGGGCGACAAGGGCTTCGGGACAGGCTTGCGTGCCTCTGGCAACGATCCACGCTCTTCGAGGAGAAGCTTGGCGACCGAGGCCTTCTTCTTGTTGAGCACGTGCATGTAGTGCTCACCGATGTCGTGGGCCGAGACCACGTGACGGCGGGCGATGCCCTGCGCGACGTTGATCAGCGCGCCGTCCTTGTTGAGCCGGAGGTTCTTCTGGGTCGGGTCGATGCGCGTGTCCTCGTTCGCGATCGCCCTCTTCTGCTCGACGGTGAAGCTGCCGCGGGCGATCGACAGGCCCACCACCTCCTCGTCAGTGACCTTCCAGACCGCGAGCGTGTCCCCGACGTGCCTGCCGAGCTTCACCATCTCGTCGTCCAGCGCCTTACTGTCCGCATCGGCTTGCGCACGGACGGGACCGGCCGCTGCCGCTGCGGGGTTGTTGTCGACCTTCGTCAGCGCCGTCCGGAGGGCGTCGATCCTCTCGGCGTGTCCCTTCGTCGTGGCGATCGGTGTCGCGCGATCCGCGTCACTGACCTTGGCCGTGTCGGCGGCCTCTGTAATGAACCGGACGGGTTCCGTCGGCGCGGACTTCACTACGAGCCTGGCGGATGACCGATCGCCCTCGAACATGAGGGTGTGGGGTGTGTCCCCACCCCGGATCGGCACCTTCGTGCGCCACCACTCGAGCAGCTTCCGGACGCCCTCCTTCGCCGAGGCGACCAGCTTCGACAGCATCGCCCCGAGCCAGGCGACGATCTTGTCCAGGCCCCTGTCGATCGGCGCCCGGATCTTCTTCACGATCCCCACCAGCTTCTCGGGGATGCCGCCGAGGCCGGCGAACTTCGCGAGGAACACGAGCACCACGGTGAGGGTGTCGGCGAGCGTCTGCTCGACCTTCTTGGCTGCGCCCCCCACCTGGCCCGCGGCGATCGCCGAGATCGAGTCGATGAAGGAGGCGACGACGGCCCCGATCTGCTTCGCCTTCTCGATGAAGAACGTTACCGTCTTGTGGATCGCGATGATCGCCTGGATCACGGCGCCGGCCGGGTTCAGCATGCTCACGAGCTTCGTGACCGCGGCCTTGACGACCTCGGTCTGGATCATCGAACTGACCTGACCGATCAGCTGGTCCTTCAGCTCGGTCAGCTCGCCCTTGATCTGCTCCCAGGCCGCCGCCGGACCCTGGGTGACGAGGGTGACCAGGATCGTCGCCGTCGTCTCGAGCCCCGCCAGGATCGGGTCGGGGATGATCTTGACCAGCTTCGTCCGGATCGCCCCCCAGGTCAGGCCGAGCACGGACAACACCAGCTTGAGGATCTCGGTCAGGCTGAACGACTTCGGGATGTGGACCCCCGCCTCGCCCAGCGGGCCCGTGATCCACTTGATCAGCGCGTCCTTCAGGTGGCTCAGGATGTTCCCGGCGAACTGCTCGAAGCCGAGCTTCGCGGCGGCCACGAGGTTGCCGACGAACGCGATCGGGTTCCGGATGATCGTGTGGAAGGCGGCCTTGGCCTTCGCGATGTACGGGAGGACCGCCGGAGCGACGACCGAGAAGAGGATCTCCAGCAGGTGGACGACCTGGTTGAGCGCCCAGGAGCCGAACTCGGCGGCCAGCCCGAGGAACGCGGCACCGACCTTGCGGAAGGCGCCGGTCAGGCTCACCAGGTCCGGGAAGGTCAGCGACCGGAGCGTCGCCACGATGCGCCCGGGGATCGACCGCACGAACCCCATCAGTCCGGCGAGGGCGCCCTGGAACCACGCGTACGCCCGCCCCACGGCGTTGCCACGCTTGATGTTCTGCCAGATCTCCTCCTGGCCGATCAGCTTCATGAAGCCGCCGATCAGCGTGTCCGCGGTGCGGGCGACGGGGGCGCCGGTGATCGGGTCCTGCCCGAGGATGGCCCTCAGCAGGTCGTAGCCGGCAGTGCCTTCGGCGAGCGCGGCGAGAGGGCGCAGCACCGTCTGCTTGACGAGGTCGAGGATCTCCCCGGTGACGCCCGCGCCGAACGCGATGAGCTGTCCGATCGGCTCCGTGAAGATCGCCTTCGCCCGCTGCCAGACCCCTCCGAGATCGAAGATGTCGGACCAGCGCAGGGAGGCGATGAAGAGCCGCAGGGCCTCCACGATCCCGCCACCGATGTCGCCCAGCGTGGCGAGTCTGCGCTCCACCCACTCGGCGGCGGCGGTCACCACCCCGTGGGTGTCCAGCACCTGGGTGATGAGGGCCCCGCCCGGCACCATCTCGATGACCGCTCGCAGGAGGTTCGCCGCGGTCCGGGGGACGCCGGCCCTGTTGATCGGGTTGAACCCGAGTACCAGGGTCAGCATCCGGAAGCCCGGGACGTGGTGCGCCTTGTCGGCGAAGTAGTCGAGGGCGTCACCCACCCCCAGCCGCTGCACGTCCGGCGTGGAGCCCGGGGTGCTGACCCGGGCCGGCGCGGGCGTGCGCTGCACCGCGGCGCCCTGCTGGATCGTGTGGGTCAGCTCGTGGGCGAGCAGGTGCCGCCCCTCGTGGGTCCCCGGCTGGTACTGGTCGCGTCCGAAGAACACGTGGTTGCCGTAGGTGAAGGCGCGGGCGCTGAGGTGGTTGCTCAGGCTCGCCGCCCCCTCGTCGGCATGGACGCGGACGGCGCCGAGGTCGGCGCCGAGCCGCGGCTCCATGAAGCCGCGGACCTCGGACGACAGCCCCTGTCCGCCGGTCGTCGCACGCTGGATCTCCGACTTCACGTCCGCCGCGACGGCCGGCGTGCCCCCGCCGAACCGCTGCACCCGCGCGTCGGACGAGGAGGCCCGCTGCACCTGGGGTGGCGTGGCCGGCGGCGGGGGGGCGGCCAGCGACGACGGCTGGGCCATCCGCATCACCCGGTCCGCTGTGCGGTCCGCCTCCCGCTCCAGAGGGTCCGAGGGTCTGCTCACCGCCAGCTTCGGCTGCACGAAGGGCTTTCCGCCGGCTCGACGCGTCGGAGGCGAGAAGAAGCCGGAGGCGCGGGAACCGGGGAAGAAGTCGGCCGACCGGGGCCGCGAGGCCGACCGGGGCCGACGGGACTTGGTCGCGGTCGCCGCCATCGCGCTAGCGCCACTCCACGCGGAGGAGGCCGTCCATCCAGGGGAGCCCGACGTGCGAGAGCCCCCACGGGAGCTGGTCGAGGAGGATGTCGGCGGTCCGTGCCTCCACGCGGAGGAGGGGGCCACCGCCATCGGCCACCAGCATCCCCGGGCGTGACAGGAACTCGGCGCGCACGGCGTCGGGCGCGCTGCCGGCGAGCGCCCCCCAGTGACCGATGGCTGCCTCCAGCAGGGCGAGCGCCTCCTCCACCTCTGCCTCGGTCAGGTCGACGTCCGCCTCGGCGGGCTCGTCCGGATCCACGCCGCAGAGGACCTTCGCCAGGACGAGCTCGTGCTCGGGTGCGGTGCGCTCACCGGTCGCGAGGAGGTGCAGCAGGCACATGGCGCGCCCGGGGTCGACCACTTCGGCACCCACGGCGACGCCGAGCCCTTCGAAGAAGCGGGGCAGGAAGGGGTGCAACAGCACGATCCCGGCGTTGCCGACGAGGATCCCCGCGGGTTCATCGGCACCCGTCCGGCTCTCTGGCGTCCTGCGCGGCGGCGATGCCTCCCTCGGTCCGGGGCTGCCGGTAAGCACATCACGCTCCGCCGTCACGCCGGGCCAGCGGTCCTCGAGGGCGCCGGCCACTGTCACGTCCCCGCCGGAGGCGGTGGAGCTCCGCCGCCACGCCACCCGTGCGATCTCCTCCGGGGCCGGCCCTCGGCCCGAGGACGCGGCGGCGAGTGCGGCGTCCCACACGTGCCTCGCGGCGATCAGGCGCACGGGCGCCGGCACCGCGGGCGCCGCGAGGGCGTCCAGCACCTCGACGGCCGCCGCCTCCACGCGAGGCGCGACGGCCCGGAGCACCGACGCCACGAATGCGGGCGAGAACTGCGCGGTGAGGCGGGTACGCGCGCGGGGTGAGATCAGCACCTCTGCCAGGCGCGGTCCGAGGGACCGTGGTGGCGCCCGCTCACCGCCACGAGCGCCCCAGGTGTCCCCCAGGAGACCCTCCAGGCGCGACCCCGGAGGCACCCGGAACGACCATGGGAGCCGTCCCGTCTCGAGGAACACGAGGAGCGCGTCGTCGGCGGTCTCCGTCGCCGTGCGGAGCCGAATGCCGCGGTCGTCCGGGGCGGCGGCCGCCGCCCCCGCCGGGGGCGTAGGGGTCCGGCGGAGCTGATCGGCGACCTCTCGCCGCACGGCCTCGGCGAGCGCAGGCCCGAGGCGATCGAGCGGGATGCCGGGCAGGTCGATCTGCAGCCGGTCGATCACCAAGAACGCACCGTCCGGGTCGTCCCGGGCGAACGCCTCCTCCAGCGCGGGCCAGAGCACGTCGGAGCAGACCTCCGGCAGGCGGCGCTCCAGGGCGAGGCCGTCCGCCTCGGTGCCGTCCACCTCCACCTCGAGGATCTGGCGCCGCACGGTGATCGAGGGCCCCGGGTCCACGGGTCAATCGGCACTGGTGACGTCGATGAGACGGTCCACGGTCACGGTGCATCCCCGCGCGGTGAAGGCAGTGAGGCGCACACGCTTCCTCGGGGTGTCGAGTGCGTCGAACCGGACCTGGATCCCCTGGCCCGCGCCCACCGAGGGCTCGCCGTCCTGCAGCTCCCAGAGGAAGTCCGTCGGCACATCGCTGCCGGTCGGAGCCGCCTTCAGGACCACCATGTCCGGGGCGATGCCCGCCCTCTCGATCGTGAGCTGGAGATCGACGGCCCCGCACACAGGGACGGACGGATCGCCGGGCCGGCACTTGTTGGAGGTCGAACCGTCGAAGGGAGGCACTCGGAACTTCGACCGTCCGTCGGCGGCGGCCACGACGGTGCCTGCCGAGTCGTAGGCGAATTCGAGCGCGTGCTCCTTCCTGCCCTGCGTGTATCCCACGGAGAGCGCGAACTCGAAGCGGATGCAGCTGATCCGGTCGATGAACAGGGAGCCGGTCGTGCCCGTCTTCGGGGCCCCCACGTACTCGAGCCGCAGCCACTGGTCGGAACCGACGGCACTTGCGATCACCGTGTTGATGGCGTCCATCCATCGGTCGACGACCTGATCGAACTGCGCGGCCGGGATCGGATCCGGCGCCTTGCTCACGATCGCGTCGACCTTGCTCGTCAGGTCGATCGTGTTGCCGTCGGGGTCCGTCACGGTGAACGCACGGACCGTGGCCGTGTACGCGTTGACCGGGAGCTTGGGGCGCGCCTCGGGCAGCCAGAAGCGGTGGCCCCGCTTCTCGGCTCTGCCGTCGCAGGGGAGGGTGCAGGGCTTCGCCCCCGACTCGAACCTGCCGTCCACGGCGCATGCGGCGGCGTCGGTCACCACGACCGTCAGGACGTCGGCCACGGGGGTCGCGGGGCTCGTGTACGTCGTGTCCACGACCGTCCCGTGGTCGACCGTGTACGGCGGGCGACCCCCCGTGATGGTGGCCACGACCCGGTAGGTGCCGGCGGTATCGTCCACCGTCACCTTGGCGGTTCCGATCGCAAGGGGCGGCGGGATGGCCACCGTCAGGGGGGACGACTCGTTCCCGGTGGAGTCGCGGACGACGACGGTGTGGTCCCCCACTCCCAGCGGCACCCTGCCCGTGAGCGTCGTGAAGGCGCCGCCGTCCACCTGGACCGAGACCGATCCGGTGGCGCCCTCCGTCGTGAGCGTGACCTCGGCGAAACCCTCGGGCCGGGTGCAGGCCACGCCGGCGGTGAGCCGGAGCCGCGTGGACGGCAGCCGGAACTCGATGGGCGTGCAGTCCGAGCAGCACTGGTAGGGGAGGAAGAAGTCCGCGATGACAGTGCCGGGCGGCAGTTTCGAGACCGCGTCGGCGTAGACCTGCTCGGACGCGGACGACGGGGCCGGGGCGGCCACGAGGATGGTGCCCGTGGTGGCGCGGACGAGGATCTGGACATCGGGGTCGTCCGCGACGACGCTCTTGCGTGACATCCGGGTCACGGCTTCGCGAACGGGTCTGGAGCTCTCCGCGTTCAGGTCGAGGAAGGGCAGACCGGTCGGCTCCGGTCGGTCCTGGAACGAGCCCGGCACGACGTCGGACTCGAGCACGGATTCGGGCGGGGCGGCCAGGACGGGCGGGGCGGCCGGCGCGGGCAGGTCGTGGTAGACGAGGATGAAGGTACCCCCGAGGGGCACACCGGCCTTGTGCTGAACGCCGGGGTGTCGCTCCAGGAAGTGTGCGAGGAACTGGGCCTGCTTCACTTCGCGCACCCGGCGCCGGTACTCCGTAGCGAGCGCCTCGAGGGGGTCGAGCCTGCACCGGAACACGATGTCGTCGAGCCTGTCCGACAGGCCCGGCGCGTCGAACGCGCCCTGGCGTCGCAGATCGTCCGTCTCACGCGCGATCGTCACGAGCCGGCGGTAGGCGGCGCCGAAGGCCCTGAGGTCCAGATCCGCGAAGTCGTCCGTGAGCCGGGTCGAGAGATTCGACATCGCCGCGACCAGGGCCAGCACCTGGGCGGGCAGGTTCCCGGTCCCGGTGAGGGTGAACGCCGGCTCGACGCGTTCCCCCTCCTCCCGGGTCAGGAGCCCCTCGATCTTGAGCCCGAGCGTCCCGGGCTTGGCCTTGAACCGGGGACTGTGGCGCCTCAGCAGCTCCAGGGACGGATCCCTGGTCCCCTCACCCGGGTCGCCCTCGCTCCGCAGCTCGTAGAAGTACTCGACCTGCTTCGCGAGGAAGCAGGTCATCTCCGACCGGAGCGTGTCGTACAGCGTCTCCAGGTCCTGGAACCGGCATTCCCGGTCCTTCAGGTCGACCTCGACGGACTCGTCGAACGCGCCGGTCCGCAACGCGACGACGGAGAAGGGCAGGCGGTGACTCTTCCTCAGCTGGAGGAGGGTCTCGAGCACGTTCTGGACGTTCTTGCCCAGGTGCCCCTCGATCCGGAGGAAGTTGCTCGGCTCGAGGTCGTACCGCAGCGGCTCGGTCACGAACGCGGGCGGAGACGGCGTGAAGTCGGCGGCGCGGTAGCCGAGGTTCTGGTTGGCGCGGCGCCGGCTCGTCCTCACCGGATCCCAGAGCTCGAAGACGGGCGGGTCGTCGTCCTGGTCGTAGTAGTAGGGGATCGCCTTCGTCGACACCGGCGCGTCCCCCCATCGGCTCGGGGTGGCCCGGATCCCCAGGTCGGGCGGGGTCTCGGTGAACGCCTCGATCATCGCGACCAGGCGGCGGAAGAGCTGCCGGAGCTCGCGCGTCCTGTCCTCGCAGTCGCCGACGGCCGGAGACGGGAGAAAGGCGTGACGGTAGTCGGCGGGGTCGTGGGCCACCGGGTCCAGGACGCCGGCCATGAGATGGCGCGGGAAGAGGTCGGCCGCGGGGCAGCAGGCGCACATTAGGTCGACGCCCTTCCACCGCACCTCGTCGTAGGCTGCGACAAGGTCGTCGAAGAAGTCCCAGTAGTACTGCATGAACCGGACCTCGACCGTTGTCCGGGGAGTCCCGTCCAGGAACCCGAAGCGACCCGCGAAGCCCGTGAACGGGTCGGACGGGAAGTCCTCGGCCACGATCGGCCGGAAGGCCGCGTACAGCGCGGCCAGTGCCTGCCCGGTGGTGGCGGCCAGGGTGTTCCGCCGGAACGCGGCCTGGAAGGCGGAGAGGACGGCCTCGGGAGCGACGGGGGCGCTGTTGGGCACGTCGACCCGCGGCATCCGGAGATCGGGGAGCGCGAGCCGCTCGGTGAGGTCGGCACCGAGATCGAGGGCCGCCGCGCCCCGCGTGGCCGCGATGATCAGGTCGAGGTCGGCCACGTCGATCAGCAGCCGTCGGACGGTCGCGGTCACCTCGTTGCCGCGATCGTCGCAGTTGTTCGGGCTGCAGTTGCGCAGGTCGTCGGTCCGGAGCTCGAGGAAGAGCACGACCGCCTTGTCCTCGAGGACGATGCCGCTCGTCGCGAGGGGCACGGCGCCGGGCTCGTCGTCGTCCGGTACGAGCTCCCACAGGTCGAACTGGAACGGCGGCGCCGACCCGGCCTTCATGAACGGTGGATAGTCCGGCTTCGGCACCTGGTAGGGGCGCACGTGGGAGAGGGCGAGGTCGGCCGGCTCGACGATCAGGTACCCCTCGGACGGGATGCCGCAGCCGTGGGTCAGCCGCACCGTGCCGGGGGCCTCGAACGCCACCTCGAGGCCGCAGACGATGCCGATCCCGATGAGGTTCGAGCGGGTGAGCCGGGTCTGCTCGTCGAGGTAATCGAAGAGGTCGTTGAGGTGCGCGTTCGTGAGCACCTGGTTGGCTTCGAAGACGGGGTAGGTCACGTCCGTGGGGTTCATCTCAGTTACTCCCGAGTGCCGTCTGTCCGAGCCGGACGGGGTTGGAATCGGAGCCCTCGTCACAGTCGTGGAGGGTCGCCCGCGGGTAGGTGTTGCGCAGGTCGGCGAGGGCGTGGACGAGCACGTGGAGGCGGTACGACACCTCCGCGTACGAGCGGTACCGCCGTCTCAGCAGGTCCCGGATCGCGTCCGCCACGGTCCCGGCGAACGTGAGCCCCGTGCAGAGGGCCGGGGCGGGCGGGTCGAAGCCGCTCAGCTGGTCCGGCGGCGTGCCCGCGGCGATCTCGGCGTCCATCCACTCCCGGAAGGCCGTGCCCACCGTCGCGAGGATCGTGGCCGCGCAGCGGCAGAGCGCATCGGGCTTGACCTCCGGCGTGGTCACGCCGGCCGTGAGGATCTCGACGACCGTGTCCTGCAGCCGCTCCTCGGTCCAGTCGATCGCCGCGTCCGCATCGAGCCAGGCGCACCACGCGTCCTCAAAGCGCTCGAACTGGTACCCCGCGGCCGCGATCCGCGCGAAGTGCTCGACGAGCAGCGCGTCGAGTGCGGCTCTCAGGTCCGCGTCGATCACGCCCGCGCACACCACGCCCGCCAGGTCGACGTCTGCCGTGAACGCCACCACGAGCGCCGCGGTGATCACCGCGGGCGGCCGGTGGGTTCCGGCGTGCTCCTCGAGCCACTTCGTGAAGACCGTCCCGTAGGACGCCACGACCTCCGCCGCGCAGGCGCACGCCGCCGGGCGGTCGGCGATCCGGTCCGCGAGCACCGACGCGACGGCGTCGACGACAGGGTCACAGGGGTCGGGCACGTAGCCGTCGTTGCCGACCCAGCAGGTCTTGCCGAGTAGGTGCGACGGCGTCTGCTCCTCGATGGTCCGGTCCGCGAACCCGCGCATCGCCAGGTTGGTGTTGAAGGGCGCGGTCCAGCCCGGCATGACGTAGGTCAGGCGGAACGAGTATGGGTCCTCGTCGCCGCAGCCCCCGCAGCACGGCCCGTCCGAGCACGCCGGATAGAGCGCGTCGCCGGGGAACTTCGGTCGCAGCAGGAGGTGCTCGACAACCATGGCCCGCTTGTGGGCGGCCCAGGTCGCGATGAGTGCGATGAACCCCCGGGCGGTGGCGGCGCTGGCGAACGTCTGGTCGCTCATCCCGATCGCGTTGCCGTCGCGGTCGGCGATCGTCACCCGCCGCCGCGACCCCGAGCTCACGACGTCGTACCGCTCGCGGAGCACGAGGGTGGCGAGGATCTCCCGCTGTGACCCGACCAGGGCCCGGCCGAGCGCTCTCGCGGCAGCGGTCGCCGCGGGCGTCAGCAGGTCCCTCGTCGTGGCGCCGCCGCCCGCTCCGGTCGTCAGGACGAGCTGCCCATCGGTGCCGTCGATCCGCCACTGGTCCGTCGACACGTCCACGCCGGCCTCGGCGAGGACGGCCGCCAGCGCGGTGTCCACGGTCGCGGAGGCCGGGAAGGACACGATCGGCGTGCCCAGCTCCTCGATCGTCAGGGCGTGGCGGTAGCCGGGAGGACCCGCGTGCGTCCCGGCTCGGTACGCGACGGTCCAGTCGGGCATGCCGAGGAGGAGGTTGACGCGCCGGTGGAGCCCCGGGGCGTTGTCGGGATCACAGGGCGCCAGGGCGCGATCGAATGCACGGCCGCGATCGTGCCCGAGCTCCGGGATCGCACGGAGGAAGGCCAGCTTGTCCCGGATGAGGTCCGGCGCGGCCTTGCTCTGGCCCCGGAGGTCCGTCATCAGCATGGCGTGGTCGTCGAAGTTCTCGCCGAACCGCGCCAGCAGGTGATCAAGGAACCGGTTGCGGCGCTCGAGGAACTCCGGCTGCGTCTCGGCCATGCCCCCCAGCGCGTCCTTCGTGAGGGACGCCGCCACGATGTCGGCGGCACCGGCGATCTCCCCGGGTTCGAACCACCCGGTGAAGTACGTCTGGGTGATCTCCCGGTCGAGGGAGAACAGGTCAGGGGCATGGGCCACCTGGGCGTACGCGTTGCGCAGGAGCTGCTCGAACACCATCAGGTACGCCTTCAGCTGCTTGGCCTGCGCGCGGCGCGCCGGCGTCGCCGTCGAGGGAAGGCCGGCCGGGCCGATGCCGTAGATCAGCGGGAAGCTGTGCTGGACGGGGTGGTAGGCCTCCAGCGCCGCGCGGGTGCGCCCCACCGGGACCGGGAGGTCCAGCTCGGCGGCGCGGATCTTCGGCCGTGCAGCGCGTCCCCGCAGCTCGACCACCGTGTCCTCGGCCTCGTCGAGGCGCGGCAGGAACGGGAGCCCGTTGCTCGCGAAGTGGAACGAGGAGAGGGCCCGGTGGAGGCGCGGCCGGCTGTCCGGGGGGAGGGAGAGGAGCCACGACGCGCTGCGCCGCGTCCGGTCGAAGACCGCCGTCCCCGTCGTCCAGTCCGGGTCGGCGCGGCCGAGGATGGGTTGGCCGCTCGCGTCGTAGGCGGTGAGCTGCAGGTGCTCGACACTGACGACGCCGTCGATGTCGATGAGGGCGTCCAGGATGTCCGAGACGCGCAGATCCCCGCGCAAGTCGGTGTCGCGGAGCCCGTCCGGGGTGAGGAAGCCGTTCTCGAGCTCAGGCCCGTTGAAGATCTCCTCCACCGGCTTGCCCCGGGCGCGCAGCTCGTCGAGGGACCAGAACTCCACCGGGGGGTCGAGGTATCGCTCGACCTCGAACCAGATCTCCGCCTGAACACGGTCGATGTCGGCGCCGGGCTCCACCTCGACATCCCCGCACAGGGCGATCTGGACGATCTCGACGAGGTCCACGCGGCAGGCGTCCTCGTCGAGGCTCCTGTGGGCAGCCAGGACGGCCTTGGTCGCGTCCACCGCCGCGTCGGTCAGCGAGAGCTTGCGGCGGTACGGGTCGACGAAACCCTCCTCCGTGGGGTCGCCGAGCCAGCCGAGGAGCTGGGCGACCGTGGCCTGGCGGCGTACGGGGCCATCGCCGAACACGCGCACCGACGCGTTCCGGATGGCGATGGCCGTGCCGTCCTGCAGGGTGAGGGCGTAGTCGACGTAGAAGACGTCGGACCAGTGCCTGCGGAGCTCTGCGTCGTCCACGGGCGTGGTGCCGGTCACCGTGTTGTTGGGCCCGGCGACGGTCAGGGTGAACGGCGCCTCGTCGGCCGCGAGGCGACGGCGCAGGTCACGGTCCACGAGGCTCCAGGCCGGGAAGCGCACCTCGATCGTCATGACGTGGCGCCGCCCCTCGGTCGTCACCACGCGCCGGCGGGAGATCGTCCGGTCGTTGAGGTCCCCCGCGTCGGGGTGGGCCTCCAGTTCGAGGAGCACGTCGTACAAGCCCCGCGGGGACACGGGAACGCTGGTGCCGGTCGCGCGCTCCGAGCGCGTCGACGGGTCGTGGGAGAGGACGAGCTCGTCGTCCTCACACCATGCGAAGTACGGCGCCTCGCAGGCGCACGTCTTGCAGCGCACCCAGGCGTTGCGCACCGGGTCGGCGTCGATCAGGAGGCGCCTCAGGTCCTCGCTGGTCGTCGGGTTGACCGTGAGGATCTCGCGAGCCGAGTAGAAGGTCTGGTCGGGGTAGGGGTCCCCGGGAAACGCGCGGGTCGCCGACGACGCCAGGATGTCGCTGATCGGGAAGCCCGCCCGGTAGGCCAGCTCGGTGATCGCGAAGGCGAAGCCCTCGAGGATCGAGATCCCGGGATCGTGGGTGTTGTAGTCGGTCCAGTCGTCGCTGGCGGCGTCCTCGATGTGGCGGATGCCCTCGCGGCGCAGCTCGTAGAAGTCCGAGGCGATGGATGCAGGGCTGGGAGGCGTCACAGGGAAGGGATCCGGGGCGGGGCTCATCCGGGCACCGCCGGCGCGCAGGCGCAGTGTTCAGCGGGCGTGAGCTCGCCGGGGCGGATCGGGCGGACCTCGTGCCTGCCTGCCGGGGCGGAGACGAGCACCGAGACCGCGCGCGAGCCCACGATCTCCTCGACATCGGGGCTCTCGGCGTTCGCGGTGCGGTGGAACATCTGCACGTCGGTGACGAAGTCGACGTAGTCGCGTTCCTCGATGAAGTCGACCAGGACGGACTTGCGGACCCTGCCGTTGAACCTCGGGCGGGCGTCGTTCCGGAAGGCCCACGGCGACAGGAACTCGGTGATCTCCCGCTTGAGCCTGACCACATGGAAGGTCTCGTCGACACCGGTGCGGAAGCGCACGCGCAGATCGACGCGGACCTCCTCGAACCAGGGGTTCCGCACATGGAGCGTCGCGAAGCACGACGTCCGCGCGGCGAGGAACCGCTCGATCTCGCCGAGCAGCCCCAGGCTGGTCGAGGGGCGGAGCGGATCGCGGGCGTCCGGCCCGGAACGGTCGGGAATCGTCACGACGGTGACGTGGCCGGGTGCCAGCTCACGATAGATACCCGTCCCGTCCTTCGTGGGCTCGTACCGCGTGTGGTTGAGGCACCGCGCCCGGTGGATCCCCGGGAAGGCCTCGAGGATCAGGTGCTCGTAGTCCCAGAGTGCGATCGCCCGGTCCTTGTGACGCAGGCGCTCGCTCACCCTCACGGCGTATGCGGCCGGCGTCTCGACGGGGCGGCCCCCGAAGGTCGGGAAGGGCTGCGAGATGCCCTTAATCGCGGGGTCGGGCCGGTCGAGCTTGGCGATCGTGCCGGGCGGGAGCTGGGTGGTGTGCGTCCCGGGGCCGACCTCCGTCGCCCGGAGCGCCTGCGCCACGATGCGGACGATGCGGCACACGGCGTCGCTGCCCGTGCCGACGGAGAGACGGATCCAGTGCATGCCGGCCGGGAGGAGCGTGTGCTCGGTGGTCGCGTCGCCCGGGACCGCGAGCGTGACGATCCCCGAGTTCAGGAGCCCGTCGGTCCCGTCGGCGACGCCGTCCGCCATGAACGACACCCATTCGTTCTCGCTGAGGTAGCTCCACCGGATGTGGTCGTCGGGCTTGACCACCAGGGGGTCGGCCGTGCCGTCCACGACCTGGAAGAGCAGGGCGAGATTCTGCGGCGGCGCCAGTTCTCCCACGCCGATGTAGAGCTCGCCCTCCGACGGGGTCGATCCGCTGCGGAACCGTGGGAGCATCGGGACGGTGGCGCCTCCGGATCCCCGCCTCTGCTCGGCGTGGCCGAACGGCGTGATGTGGAAGTAGCGGCCCTGCCCGTCCGACGGATCCCTCAGGTCGAGCCGCTGCCCGGCGGTGTAGTCCACCGAGAGGGCATCGATCACCGGCACCACCGGCGCCGTCGGGGTGGGGGGCTTCGCCCCTCCGGCGATCCACTTCGCCAGCGTGACGGGGTACGTATCGGTCCCGAACCCCGCGCTCAGCACGAGCCGGACGAAGCCGGCCCGGGCCGCGGTCGTGTACGGCGCGTTGGCGGTCAGGTCCGGCTCGGCCACGCGCGGCTGGGGCACGCGCCCCAGCACGACGCCCTTCGTCGTGACCGGAACCGACATCCCGCCCAGCGACTGCCACGCGCCGCCCGACAGATGCTCCGCCGTCACCGTCGGGGTGGCCCCGTCGCTCACAGGGTCGACGGACGAGCCCAGGTGCACGGTCACGCTGGTCGGTGACTTCTGGAACACCTCCTTCGAGCCGACCACCAGGGCGCTGCCCTTCCGAGGCGCGGCGCCGTACGGGAGGAACGGCTTGGCGGGGTCCACGGGGCCCTGATCGTTGGCCACCTCGACGGACTTCAGGCCCTGGACCGCGACCGACACCGAGACGTCGCTGAGATCGATCCGCTCCAGCGTGCCGTAGTCCCACTCGGCATCGTTCCGGTGGAGCAGGGTCACGAGCAGCACCGGCATGGAGGTGGACAGGCCCAGCCCGTGGACCTCGGGGTCGTACGGCACGATCGGCGGGTCGTCTCCGCCGAGCTCGATCCGCAGTTCGAGCCCGGTGTCCGTCACACGGAGCTCGTCCACGAGCTTCTCCGCCCAGCCGTCCTCGGTGGTGAGCCGGCACCGCAGATCGACGGCGATGGTCTTCGCCGCGCCCTTCGCCTTGGAGCGTTTCCCCGTCTTGCGGCTCCCTCGTGCGCCGAGTCCCCGGCCGCGGAACTCCACGCCGATGCGCCGGGTGCCCTCGGCCAGCCACAGCTGGTGGGACGCGACCGCGAAGCCGACCTCGGCGGGCGGCATGGCGATCGAGGTGAGCGCGCCGTCGACGTGGACCTTCTCGGCGAAGGGCCCCCATGGCTGGCCGTCCCCGTCCACGGTCGCCGCGAAGATCCGGTCGTGGTGGAGGGGCAGCGGCGCGCTCCCGGGGTGGCGGTAGAGCCGCCTCAGGTCCTCGACGGTGGCCCGGTTCGCGACCAGGTCGCGGTCGACGGAGAAGTGCCGGTCGGCGCCGTCGGCATCCTTCCCGGCCTTGAGCCGGGTACCCGCGGGGACCTCCCGAGAGTCCCTCCGCTTGGCCAACTCCACCAGCGCGTGCGCGTGCTCCGGCTCGGCGGGCCGCTCCACGAGCTGCAGCACATCGCGGTAGTAGAAGGTCCGGTGCGCCGCCGTCAGTCCGTTGACCTGCTCGCGCACGTGGCCGAGGAGTCTCAGGAACGCGAGGAACAGCGCGTAGTGCGGCTGGTGCCCGTTCCGGGCGACGCTCGCCTCGAGCGCCGCCCCCGCCTCCTCGACCACCCGGGAATACACGGCGAGGAATCGGTCGCAGATCTCCGTGAAGAGGGCGTGGGTGGCGAGGTGGTTCACCTGGTCCACCGCGGTCGTGCCCGGCCCGTACGCGCCGACGTACGCCGCGATCGGGACGCTGATGAAGGCCCCCCACGCGACCCCGTCGGACCACTCGGGTGAGAGGCCGGTCCCCGTGACGAGGGACTCGAAGGTCTCGATCGGGCCGCCGAGGATCCGGAGGCCGGGGGATGCGGGCGCCGCACGGTCGACGACGCCGAGCGAGTCGCCCGCGAGGTAGTAGCCGATGAGGCGCGGGAGCACGGGGCTCAGCTGCGACCGGATCAGGTTGTCGACCGTCGCTCGCAACGGCTCCGCGGCGGGCAGCTCCCGGTGGAGCGCGTCGAGCCGCCGCGCGACGGTGCCGAGGCAGTCGAACACCGTCCCCAGGGCGACGATCATCGCCGTGCCGGATGCCGGCGGCTCAGGATTCGCGAGCGAGCGCAGCAGCGCCTTCACGGTGGTGCGATACCCCGTCACGTCCTCCACCGCCGGGACCGCGAGCCGGGCGGAGAGGTCGGACGCGAAGAAGTCGCGCCACGTCCCGTCCTCCACGTCGTCGGGGCCGTGGTAGCGGAGGTGCTCCGCGTAGGCCGACGCGAACACCATCGCGTGCTCCGGGCGCCGGTCGTCCACCGGTGCCTTCGCCGGATCCAGCGCATCCGGCGCCCGCCGGTCGCGCTCCGTCCCGTCGCGGACGAGGGTGCGCCCGTCGGCCCCGCCCGAGCAGCCGCAGGAGTCGCTCATGGCGCGTCCGGGAGCAGCTCGACCCCGGTGGTCAGGTTGATGTCGGTGCCCTCGCGCCGGTAGAACGGGACGACGAAGTTGAACCGGGCGTTCGTGGCCTTCACCCGGTACGCGACCCTGATCAGCACCCTGCCCTCGAGGATGTCGTCGGGGTCCTCCTCGAGGTGCACGCTCTCCAGGTCGATGCGGGACTCGTGGTACAGGATCGCGGTCGCGATCTTGTCCGCCATGAGGGTGCGCGTCCGGGTGTCGAGCCCCTCGAAGGCGAGCTCGTCCATGGTGCAGCCGTACTGGGGGACCATCATCCGCTCGCCCCGGGCGGTGCCGAGAAGCACGTGCAGGCTGGACACGATGTCCTCCTCGCCCTCGAGCATCCGGACGCCCCCCACGGCGCGATCGAACGTGGGCGGGAACGTCCAGCCGCGTCCGAGGAAGCCGGCGCGCTCGCCGGGCGTGGGCTGATCGGCCACGTCATCCGCCGATCAGGACGGTGAGGGCCCCGGGAGGCATGACGACGCCACCACCGGCGGTGGAATCGGTGACGCGTGCGGCCGGCTTGCCGCCGATCATGACCGTCGCCGAGCCCTTGATGATCGTGTCGACGCCGCAGCCGTCGCCCAGCGCCGCCGCCGGCATCCCGCCGATGAGCACCGTCGGCGCCCCCGGCGGGATGATGGGGACGGGAGCGCCCTGGGTGGCGGAGCTGACGATGTTGTCGGTCACGCGGGCGGCGGGGAGCACGGGGGCGCCCTCCTCAGTTGATCTGGACGGTCGTGCCCTTGATGGTCAGGGAGCCGCTGGACTTCAGCGTGGCGCCCGCCTGACCCTCGGCGGTCAGGTTCGCCTGCGCCGTGCAGGTGACGTTGGTGCCTTCGAGCTTCACGTCACCCTTCGCCTTGAGGGTGAGGTCCTTGGCGCTGTCGATCGTGATCCCGCCGTCGTCCAGGGTGACCTTGTTCCCGTTCTGGTCGGCGAGCGCCGCGGTCTTCCCGTCGTCGGAGAGGGTGAGGGTGTTCCCCCCCGGGGTCTCGAGGACGACCTGCTTCTTCTCGTCGTCGAAGGTCAGCTTCACGTCCTCACGGCTGACGTAGCCCTTGAGGTGGTTGTCGTCGGCGCCGGGCTGGGGCGCCGGCTTCGCGCTGCTGTTGCACTGGCCCAGCACGACCGGGAAGCACGGGTCGTCGTCGAGGAAGCCCACGACGACCTCGTCGTCGATCTCGGGGCGGAAAAACGTGCCCCGCGCGTCCCCCGCGTCGAGCGTGGCGAGGCGGGCCCACACGCCGTCCTCGGCGTCGCTCACGAGCGGCAGGCGGACGCGGATGCGGTCCTCTCCCGCGGGGTCGTCCTGGAGGGCGGTGACGATGCCGATCTGGAGGCCGTTCACCGTCGGGAGCAGTCCCCCGGCCGCGGCGGACGTGACCGCATGGGTGGCGGCGAAGGGCTCCGGCGAGAGCCCGAAGGCGACGTCGGTCTCCCAGTTGCCGTCGGCGAACGTGTGACGGACGCCCGAGACGTAGTGGTCGCCGGCGAACCGCGTGCCGATGCCGGTCACCTCGATCACGTCGCCCGCGGTGACGCCGGCGAACCCCTGGAAGCGCACGCGGCCCCGCACCCGGGCGAGCCGGTCCCTGAGGAGTCGCGCGTCCGCCCACGCCTGGAGCTCGGGCTCGCCGAGGGCACCACCGTGGCGGAGGAGGTGAGGGTCCCCGCCGATCACGTCGGAGAGGTCCGATGCGGTCAGGTCGCCACCGTCCGTCGTCGCAGGCTCGGAGGCGTCGGCGGTCAGTAGCTCCTGGTCCGCCGCGCTCCACGCCGTGGCGGTCACCCCGGGCACCTGCCACCGCGCGTCCACCTCGGCGTCGAGTTCGAGGACCGTGGCCCCGAACTGGGTGGTCACCACGGGCTCCGCATCGGTCGTCGGCGCGCCCACGGTGACGCGTCCGCCGCGCACGGCGACGACGTGCCCGTTGGCCTCCGCCCGGCACAGGGCGAAATCCCAGTCCGTGGCGTCGAACTGCACGACCTCGGCGAGCGAGGGAGTCGTGGAGGCGACCTCGCGGTCGAGGCCGTACTCCCCGAACAGCTCGTCCAGGATGTCGCCGTCCGTCGTGTCGGTGAAGTAGCGGCTCCTGCGACCGCAGGTCATGCGGACGGCCTCATCCCGGCATTCGAGGGACAGGAATGCGCCGTTCCTCCGCACACGGATCCGGTGCCGGATGATGATCCCGGTGAAGACCGTCTCGGTCTCCCCGCCGTATCCGAGCCGGATCTCGATCTCCCGGCCCGGGACGAAGTGGTCCGTGTCGGACGCCTCGAAGGTCTGCTTGGAGGGCTCGCCGTCGCGTAGCTGCACCGACGCGGAGGGGATCCGTCCGAGCTCGTTCGACACCGACGCCGACAGGACGTGGAACTCCCCCGAGATCTCACTGCCGTCGACCAGAACTCCGATCGAGCACACGTCCGGCGTTGCCGGGGTCGGGATGACCGACGTCGTCGTCACGCGCGGACCTCGTGGGCCGGCAGCGGCGGGAAGACGAGGGTGTCGCCGACCGTGAGCCGCCGGAGGTCGTCGAGCTCGTTCTGCGCGCCGACGAACAGGTAGTGCCGGGGATCGCCGTAGACCTCGAAGCACATGAAGGGGAGCGTGTCCCCCGGGCGGACTGTCCGATGGTGGGTGAGATCGGCGGAGTGCCGGTCCTCGAGGGCGGCGCGCTTCTTGTCCTCGATCGAGCCCTTGAACTTCACCCGCACGACGGCCCGGATGGGTTGGCCGTCGGGGTTGAAGAGTTTGTAGGTGATCCCGACCTCGATCGCCCGGCCCTTGAAGACCAGATTCCCCCACACGAGCTTGAGGTGGTACGGCTCGTGCGAGTCGCCCTGGTACTCCGTCAGCATCCGCCGCAGCGCGGAGACCTCGTCGAAGATGCCCCCGGGCTTGGACTCACCGTCGATGATGCCGGTGTTGTCGAACAGGAAGTCGAAGGCCAGCTCCTCCGGGAGCGTGTACTCGAACTTCACCTGCGTGCCGCTGGTGCCCTGGCCCTGGGCGTCGGCCGTCTTCACCTTGTATTCGAGGGTGTAGCTCTCCGGGTTGATGAGGGCGTCGAAGCGTTCCTTCGCCTCGAGGGTGCCGCCGCTCTCGGCGTCCTCGGCCGTGTCGAACGCGAGGATCAGGACCTTCTCGAGCATGCCGGTGGGGGGCACGTGTCAGCGCTCCCGCCGGTCGCGGAGGACCTCGAGCACCTGCTCCACGCACTCGGCGACGAGCGCCTGGCGGCCTGCGGCATCCGCGCCTGGATCGCCGCCCGGCGCGCCCGCCGGCCGGCCGCCGGCCGGTGCGCTCACCGACACGCGGATGTGGAGCTCCCTGATCTCGATCGGCATCGTGCGCCTGTCGCCCAGCCGTCCGCCGTCACGCGATCGTGAAGTAGCGGTAGCTCATCTCGAGCGTCTCCAGGACGATCGCGTTCTCGTCGGCCCGGAGATCGCTCACGGTCCACTTCCTGGGTACGGCGTGAGCCACGTTCCAGGTGCGCAGCGGCTCGCTCTTCTCGTTCATGAGGATCACGTTGACCGTCCGTGGTACGAAGAGCCGCTCACGGAACGCGGCGAGCAGCCAGGTGACGATCTCGGAGCCGGTCAGCATCCCGCGCTTGAGTACCAGGTCGCTGTACTTGGTCCGCGTGGGCAGCTTGTGGGTGAAGCGGTTCTCCCCGCCCTCTTTGAACTCCTCGGTGTCGTACTCGACGCTCAGCCCTGACACGGACTGGAAACGCGCGTCGTTGGGCTCGAGGCTCTGCTCGAACTCCACCTTGTAGTAGAAGCTCCACGGCGGGTAGTAGGCGGTCACGGAGGGATCAGACCTTGAGGAGCTTGAGGCCCTCGTGGGCAACCTCGAGAGCCTCTATAGCTGACTCGTTGGCGTCAGATTTCATATCTGGGGCTGTGACCTTCGTCGGGAAGCAGCGGGCCGCCGTCCACGCCGCGACGGGCTCGTGCTTCTCGTTGAGCAGCCGGATCGTTACGTCCCGGCGCAGATCGACGCGCTCGTTGGCGACCTCCTCCAGCCACGTGTTGAAGTCGAAGTCACCCTCGAACTTGCCGCGCTTGAGCGTGATGTTGCTGGTCTTCACGAGGCCGGGCATCGCGATCTTGCTGAAGTCCGGGCTGTCGCTGTGCCTGTATTCGATCTTCTCTCTCTCCATGACGAGGCCCGTGACCTCGGTGAAGCTCAGCTTGGTTCCGCCCCAGTCGACCTGGAAGTGGTAGCGGGGGATCGGGTACTCCTGCGGCATCTGATGTTCCTTTCAGCGGGGACGACGAGAAGGGTGGGTGTCAGCTCTCGGCCAGCTTGTGAGAGAAGCGCAGCACGATGAACTCCGCAGGCCGGACGACCGCCAGCCCTATCTCGATGATCATTCGGCCTTCGAGGATGTCGAGCGGCGTCATGGTCTTGCCGAGCCCGACGGACACGTAGAAGGCGTGCTCCGGCTTGATGCCTTGGAGCGCCCCGTTGCGCCATTGGGTGGTGAGGAAGTTCTCGATCATCCCCTGGACCTTCACCCAGGTGTTCGCGTCGTTCGGCTCGAAGGTGAAGGCGTCGACAGCCTTCTTGATCGACTCCTCGGCGAAGTTGAAGAAACGCCGGACGTTGATGTAGCGCCACTCGTTGTCGTTGCCCGCCAGGGTGCGCGCGCCCCAGACCTTGGTCCCCTTGCCGACGAAGGGGCGGATGGCGTTCACCGACTTACCCGTCGTCGGGTCGATGTTCATCTGATCCTGCTCGTCATTCGAGAACTCGATGGTCGGTTTCACCACGGCGTTCACCGAGACGTTGGCGGGCGCCTTCCAGACGCCGCGGTCCTCATCGACCCGTGCGTAGATGCCGGCCATCGCTGCGCTGGGTGGCAGCACCAGTGGCTTGGCGCGGATCGCCGCCCTCGCCCTCTCCGCCAGCCCGCTCTCCACCTTGTCCAGCTTTGCGGTGGTGGCGGCGGCTCCGTCGAGCGAGTGGCTCACGTCCACCGTTGATTCGTCGACGCTGTAGTCGAGGGTCGTCTCGAGGAAGGGCGCGTACGCCGCCCCGTACTTGAGGTTGACGTTGTCGTCGACCTTGTCTCGGAAGTTGTTGATACCGGTGACCAGGTTGCTCCCGGGCTCGGACAGCGGCTCGTCATCACCGTGGACGTCCAGGATCGCGAACCTGTCGCCCAGCTTTCCGCAGTGGTCCAAGAGGTCCGTGACGAGATCCTTGAAGTCGTCGATGGGTAGGCCGGCCGCCTCGGGCACCACGATCAACGTGGGCTCGTCCGCCTTCCGGAGAGGGTCGAGGGCGTCTGTCAGCCCCTTGACCTTGAGGTCTGCTCCGAGCGTCCCGAAAGGGCCGGCCGAGACGACGTACGCCGGTCCGCCGCCGTTCTCGTAGAAGTGCTGCATCGCGTAGTAGAGGACATGCTTCGAGCGGTCATCCGTGTCCAGCGATGCGTGCGATGTGAAGCCGACGGGCTTGCCCGGGGTCGCTGTGGTGGTCTCCTCGATCGAGACCGTGAGCTTCTCCTCAGGCTGCGGGCCGCCGAAGTGCTGCTGGAACTCGAGGAGCGACGCTATCCGCGTCGGCTTGAGCAGGAGGTCATCGTCGATCTTGTCGATGGCCTTCTCCGTGTAGCCGATGAAGGCCGGGATCGCGGTTTCGACCTCGGCGATGCTCGGCGGGAGCTTGGGGATCTCCTCGACGTAGGCGCCGGGTGTCTTGTACGTGGTGGCCATGACCGTCCTTCCTGGGTTCGGCTACGCGTAGATGTCCGAGACGAGGCGGGTGATTCGCGGGGGTGGGCCGCTGTCGCGCTCGACGTCGATGGCGGACACCGGCGGCTTCCGCTTGTCGCCGTCGTTCCCGAAGTGCGTGAGCGGGAGGGGCGACGTCTCGGTGTCGGTGACCGAGCCGTCGGTGCGGTCGCGGTAGCGCCGGGTCGTCCAGCGGTTCCTCAGGTGGACCTCGAAGACCCTCGTCGCCTCGCGGGGGGACCCGTCGGCATTCGCGAAGCTGAAGGCCGTGTCGTCCGTCCGTCGCGGCGTGAGGCGGATGACGGCTGCCACGTCGGGAGGCGTGCCGGCCTGCATCTCGATCCCGGCCGATGGTGCGCCCACCGCGTTGGCGGGCGGCGTGATCGGGGGCACGTCCCCCTGGTGGACGTAGACGGGGTGCTCGGACCGCGGGCCGAGCACCTGGAAGGGGGCGTTCGGCGGGTCGCCGGTGAGCTGGCGCAGGTTGGAGCCCGAGACCACGAGGGCCTCGACCCCGTCGCCGGCGTTCGCGCCGCTCACATACGGCTGGGAGAGGAACAGCCGCTTCGCCGCCCCCGTGCCCTGGGACGCGCCGGTGAGGTTCGAGAGCACCGGGACGTTCGCCTTGTAGCGGTGGACGGCGGCGGGATCGGCGGGGTCCACGACATCGACGGTCGGCATGGGGCGGAGGCTCAGTGCCGTGTAGCTGGCGGCGTCGGAGGCCGTAACCGTGACGAAGAACTCGAGCTCACGGTCGAGGGGGACGGACGCGTCGTCCGGTACGGCGACGAGGAAGCCCAGTCCGGTCATGCGGAACACCCCCCGCATCCCGGCGATGGCGTCGGCCGTCGCCCCGCTGGGCACGACCTCGAGGATGCGGCGGACGTCGTAGGTCAGGAGGCGCCGGGTCCTCACGTCGTCGTCGGTGATCGCGTCGAAGACGGTCGAGCCCTCGTCGAGCCAGTAGTGGTGGAGCATCCGGACCTCGAACAGCCGCCTGTAGCGGATCCTCATGACCTCGGACACGTCAGCTCACCGGGGCCTTGTGGGAGAAATCGTTGGCGATCTCCGTGATGAGCCCGCTCTCGCGCTCGGTGGCGCGGAACTTCAGCTCCAGCATCCGCATCGAGTAGAGGGCGAACGGGAACTGCTTGCCGCCGAGCATCCCCCACATGTCGTTGACCTCTTCGAGGGTCGGCGACCACAGGCGGAAGACGAGCTTGAACTCCTCGAGGCGGTCCAGCTCCTTGACCGGAGCACCCTTCTGGAGCGACTGCTTGGCGACGTTGTCGTGGGTGAAGACGTTCCGGTACTGGAAGAAGGTGAGGACCCTCGAGAGCTCGAGGAGCGCGTCGTCGTACTTCGTGTGGGTCGCCGCCACGAGCACCGCGAGGTTCACGCAGGTCGGCGGGTTCTCGTACCTCACCCGGAGCGCGGCGTCGTCGCGCACATGGGTGGGACCGTTCGAGAGGGTGCGCTCCTCCTGGATGTTCACGACGGAGAGCAGCACCTTGTTGCGCGAGGAGTTCGCCCCCTGCGCCGGGGCGCCGACGTCGCCGACGTTCCCCAGCTCGGCCGGCGCGTTCGCGCCTCCGACCACGGCCTTCAGGTGGGCGTTGAGCTCGTTGGTCACGATCGTCAGCGCGTGGGAGATCACGATCGCCCCCGACCGGACGGCATCGTGCCGAACCGTGCATCCCACGGCGCGGCGCCGAGCACCGCGCGCCGGAGACGGTCCAGGCCGAGCTCTCCGAGCACGCGGCGGAGCGGCCACAGCTCGATCGTCGAGACGCCCGTGCCGGCGTGGTGGACCATCACGATGCGGACCGGCGGGGCGACCCGCAGGAGATCGGCGACCGTGCCGGCGGTAACGTGCTCCTCCGGTACGACGACCACGTCGGCCCATCTCGCCGCGACGGCCGGCCCGAGATCGTCCAGATCGGGCACCACCGCGACCGCGCCGATGCCCGGGCTCCCGGCCAGCGCGGCCACGACGATGTCGGCGAGGAGGGTGGGCAGTCCGGCGACCAGGATGTGCTGCGGACCGGTCGCCGTCCCTCCCATCCGAGAGCGTCCGAGGGGATCACGGACCCGACTCTCGTCGAGGCGCCGCCGGGTGTCCCTGGGCCGGTCGGGCCCATTTCGGTCCCTGCGCGGGCATGACGGCGGACAGGCCGGAGGGTCCACCTCCGGATGGACCGAACGATCCGGACCGTCCCGGGGCGCGGCGACGCCTGCCGCGCGGGCCGGGCCTCAGATCAGGGGCGTGGCGGAGACTCTCTGGTCTGCGGCGCGGCCTGCGGCCCGCCCGATGAGCTCGGGGTACAGGCGCCGGATGCGCGCGGCCGCCTCGGCACGGCGTCGGGCGCCCAGCTTCCCGAGGATGTTGTGCACGTGGTTCTTGACCGTCGCGGACTCGATGAACAGGGCGGCGGCGATCTCCTTGTTCGTCATGCCCTGCTCGATGAGGCCGGCGATCTGTGTCTCGCGCCGCGTGAGGGTCGTCGCCGCCGCCGCGTTGGGACGGGCGAGGGTGGCGAGCCGCCCGCAGAGGGCGGCGGCGGCGGCGGGTGAGCACAGCAGCTCTCCTGCGGCCGTGGCCGACACCACGCGCGTGAGCTCGCTCATCGGAGCGTCACGACCCACGAACCCCGATGCACCGGCTTCGGCCCAGCAGACGATCCCGCTGTCGGCATCCTCGAGTCCGAGCACCACGACGCGGGCCGTGGGTGCGCAGACCACGAGGCTCCGCACGGTCTCGAGTCCGGAACCCGAGGCGATGTCGAAGACGATGACGACCGGGTGGCAGGCGCAGACCACGCTCTCCGCCCGGTCAGGGGCTACCGCCAGCGCCTGGAAGCCCCCTGCGGCGGCGATCCCCTCCGCGAGCCCCTCGCGGTAGATCCTGACCGCCGAGATGACCACGACGACAGCCACATCCTGCTGAGAGAAGTCCACGCTCGCCACCCACCATCGGTTCGACCAGCGACCGATATCCCGCTTGGGTCTCGGCGGTCAACCAGGCGCGCCCGCGGGTCTTGTCATGCGCGACCGACGGTGCTCCTCACGGCGCCGGCCGGCGCCCGCTCCCCGTCAGTTCCGGACCACGACCACCTGGGTGGTGATCGCCGGCCTCCCGGGTGCCGTGATGCGAAGCGGGACCGTCAGCACGCCGCGCTTCGGACGGGCGGGGAGGGGGATCTGGAGGGCGCGCGTCCTCGGACCCACCGGCTGCGCCCGGCCGCCCGCCCGGAGCAGGCCGGTGGCGCTCGTGGCGATCCGGACCGTCACGGTCCGGGCCCCGGCGCGGACGCCGTCCGGTGAGCTGAGGGCGACGAGCCGCAGCGGGGTGGGGGTGACCCGGACACGGCGGCTGACGGTCGTGACACGGCCGAGGCGGTCGCGGGCTTGCAGGCGCAGGCGCACGCGGCCGGCGGGGAGCGTGGTGCGCAACTGGGTGCCGGTGCCGAGGCGGCGGTCCCCGGCGAACCATGTGAGGGATCGGCCGCGCAATGCCTTCTGGCGGTCGTCGAGCGCCGACCCGACGAGCAGGAGCGGCACCCCCTCCTGGAGGTCCTCACCCCCGAGGGGGCGGGCGATCGTCGCGATCGGGGGCGTTCCGGCCGCGCGGATCGGGCCGCTGACGGCGCGGGCGCGCCCGAGGAACCGATCGGTCACCGTGACGCGGACGCGTCCGCGGTCGGAGGCGTCGAGGAACCGGGCCGGCACGCGCGCGCGGCCGGCGCCCGCGGCGGCGGTGCCGCTGTAGACCGTGCGCCAGCCGGAGCGGCCGTTCGCCGCGTACTCGACCTGCACCTGGAGCGGATCGCCGTCGGGATCGGACGCCGTCCAGCGGACGTCGAGCGTGCCTCGGACCCGCGTCCCCGCCTTCGGCGCGCGGAGGCGGACGACCGGCGGACGGGAGCGCACGAGCTGGTCTGTGACCGCTCCGTCGGACAGGACCTCAACCCCGGTGGTCCCCGCGGGGAGGGCGACGGCGAACGACGACGCGCCGCCGGCCTGGGCGCCCTCCTCGCCGATCTGCCGGAGGGCGATGGGCGTCTCGGCGAGCACCTGGCCGCCGCTCCCGAGCGCTCGGACACGGACGGGCGATGCGGGGTCCGGAGCCTGCAGCGCCTCCGGCGGCGTGGCGACGATGCGGGTGATCGCCGCGCCCGACGGGCCCACGAGGCCCAATGCGACACCTCCGCCGGCCTGCGACTCGGCCCGCAGCTCGTTCGCCCTCGGCCCGCGCTGGCGCGCGTCGAACGCCTGCAGCGTGGACATGACGCGGTTCCAGTTGCGTGGCGACACCCAGCCGTTCGCCTCGCCCGCGCAGTAGGACATGAAGTCGAAGAGCGGCGCGGCGTCGGTCTCCCCGCGCAGCGTGGTCCCGTCCCAGGCGACCCCCTGCAGCTGCCCGCGGAAGTCGTTGGGCCACGGCTCACCCACCTGCTCCACGCTGCACGAGGCGTTGTGCGCATGGGGGAGGCCGAAGGCGTGCCCCAGTTCGTGCGCGCCGGCGGTCAGGGGCCGCCCGAGGTTGCCGTCGTTGATGAGCATCCACGGGCGGGCGCCGGCCTCGGCGAGCGAGCCGTTCGTCCGCCAGCCGGGTTCGCCGGAGTAGGAGTGGATCCCCATCAGGACGTTCCACCCCTCCCGGTCCTGAGGCGAGAGGCTCCCGAGCCAGGTGGTGACGGCGTCGTTGATCCGTCCCATGCGGCAGAAACGCTGGCCGTTGTCCCTGCGGCGGGTCATCTCCTCGGGGGAGGCCGTCGGGTCGGCCTTCGGCACCCACGGTTTGCACTGGTCGTCGGCGAGCGTGTACTCCGCCGGACCGGTCGTGGTGCCGTTGCTGTTGCCGATGTCGATCATGCCGGCGTAGGGCAGCACCGAGATGCGCTCGCCACCGGGGAAGAGCTGGAGGCCACGCGCGAGCACCGTCTCGGGCGCTGCCAGCACCGCCGCGCCGGCTGCGGGGCGGCCGGCGACCGTCTGGTTGTCCGCCAGCAGCGGGACGCTGCGGACCGTGAGGTCGGGCAGGTTGTTGACGACCGTGACGTCGTCGACGCGGAAGCGGTCGTTGGAGTTGCAGGGGACCCCGCCCAGGCGCAGAGCACACTGGATGTAGGTGCGCCGGCCGGCCGCGGCGGGGAGCGAGACCTGTGCCTCGAGGCTCAGGGGATCACCGCTCAGCACCGCGAGGGCGAGCCATGCCTCGGGGATGTCGAACCGCACCCGGTGGGGGGTGCTGACGCGCTCCTGCGCCGTCACCCAGAAGGTCGAGGTGGGCTCGGGATTCCTGATCGTCTGGGTGAGGGCCCCGTCGAGCTTGCGGGTGCCGAGGTACGCGGTGAGCGTGACATCCACGGCCAGGAAGGTCTCGGTCGTACGCCGGTCGCGCATGTCCACGAAGACGAGGGCGGCGGTCGGCTTGCGCTGGTCGAGTGGGACACCGACGTACCGGGTGCGCGTGGGGTCGGCGGGTGCGACCGCGCCGCAGTCGTAGATGAACTCGGTCGGCGTGCCGCCGCCGCAGCTCAGCGGGAAGGGCGTGGTCCCGGTGGCGCCCGGCGTGTAGCCGTACATCGCGGCGCCGCTGCGAGGCTGCGCCACCTGCACGACGTCGATCCCGCGGAGGCGCACGTCGCCGTACTCGATCTCCGGGCCGATGCCGTCGATGACGGTCTTCCCCTCGATGCGTCCCGCCAGGACGGTCGTGTCGCTGTACGCCGACAGCGTCCGGAACGAGGCCATCACCGCGTCCACCTGGCAGTAGACCTTGATCGCGGCCGTCCGCTCCGGCGGCGCGTACGTGGGACCCGTGCCGACCTGCTTCCGTGCCCCGCGCGCCGTGAGCGAACGCGTCACGGGCAGCGGCTGCCACCAGGTGACCGTGTACAGCGGGTCGGTGGAGAGGCCCTCCCAGGTGCCGGGGCGGCAGACGTAGACGACGCCGTTCTTCGTGGTCTGGCTGAGCGCGTAGAACTCGATCGTCGGCCGGGTGACGTTGCGCTCCTGCACCACCGGCTGGGGCGGCGGGGGTGGCGGGACGCCCGGGGCGAGGGTCCCGCCCACCTGGAGGAAGAAGCCGTCGATCCGCTCTCCGCTGCGCTCGGCGCCGAACGCGATGCGCGTGAACGTGCCGGTGAGGCGGATCGTCCCGTTCGAGTCGTTGTTCGGCTGGGGCCGGATGTCGTTGTTCGTGCCGCGGACGACGTTGCCCGCGACCGTGAACGTCTCGTCTCCGCTCACCCGTGTGACGGGGACCTCGAAGGTGAGCACCGACGCGACCGAGGTCAGGTGGATGACCGGGTCCTGGATCGGCGCCGCGAACTCGATCACGTAGCGGTATCCCGGCTCGCTCGCCATGGGCACCGACTCGCTCAGCTCGAGGGGCGGCTGGTGCAGCACGGGGTCCGCGAAGCCGCGGAAGTTGTTGCTCTGGAAGTCGCCGGCCTGGATGTCGTTGCCGGTCAGCGTCACGCGTGCCCCGGCGAGCACCCCGGTCGCGCGGTTCGCGTCCGCGTCGGCGAGGTCCCAGTCCGTCCACTCGATCGCCGCGGCGGGGGACGCGGCGCCGGCGAGCATCAGGCCGAGCGCCGCGAGGATCAGGGCGAGCGCCACCGCCAGCCTGCGGCTCGTCCTGGCCTGGTCGATCCGTGCGTTCTCGGGCACTCGTGGACCCTCACCGTCGGTCGCGGGCGGGCCCCCGCGACTCACGATTTCGGCGGATCCTCTCCGAAACGTCCGGCTCCTGACAAGAGCACCCTGCCGGGGGCTCGCGGCGAGTCGCTCAGGTCGGTCCGGCGGCGTGCCGATGCCCGCGGTGGCCCGGACCCATCGACGACGAGAGGCTGACGCCGTGTCGCTCCGTTCCCCCCGCCGTGCGCTCCTCAGCGCCCTCCTGGTCGCCGTGGTGGCGACGGTCCCGTTCCTCATGGCCGGTCCCGGCCTTGCCGCGCCTCATGCCGAGACCGCGAAGGTCACCTACAAGGCCTGCACCCCCGCGCCGGCCGCGCCGCAGCCGGGGATCACGATCGCCGGGGTCCGCGTCGCCTCGATGGGCTGCGCGCTCGGCAAGACGGTGACGGTCGAGTACACGAAGTGCCGTCTCGCGAACGGCGCCACCGGCCGGTGCGTGAAGAAGGTCCGGGGCTTCGCGTGCTTCGAGATCCGCCGGAACAACCCCGACGGGTCGTTCGCCGCGAGCGTCACCTGCAAGAAGGGCGACAAGACGGTCAAGCACTCGTACCAGCAGGCCGCCGCCTAGCGCGACGAGGGGGCGGATCGCACCGCGCGATCCGCCCCCGGCGTCACACCGTCGTCAGCGCCGCACGGTCGCGCCGACGACCTTCACCAGCTTGCCGCCGCTGTTCGTCACCGTGACGCGGGCGGACAGGCGGACGCTCTTCCCGACGAGCGCCGTGGCCATGGCGGCCGGGACGGTGGCCTTGATGACGCCCTTCTTCCCGGCCGCGACCGTGGCGGGCACGGAGAGCCGGACCGTGTAGCGGGTGCCCCCGACGCGCGCCGTGATCTTCTTCGGCGCGACGATCGTGCAGGCGCCCCCGGCGGCCGGACAGGCGACCGTGCCGATCGTGACCTTCCGCGACCCCGGCACCCGCACACGCTTCGCGACGCCCGTGGCCGTCGCCTTCGGCGGGAGGAGCACCTTCACAGGCGTGCCGCTGGCGCCGCCCGTCGTACCGTTGCCGAGCTGGCCGTAGCCGTTCGAACCCCAGCAGTAGTAGTTGGCGCCGACGGCGGCGCAGGAGTGGTTGCTGCTCACCGCGATCGAGCTCGCGGCGCCCGGCAGCGCGACCTGGACCGGCGAGGGGACGTCTCCGCTGACGGCGCCGTTGCCCACCTTGCCGTTCTGGTTGTCGCCCCAGCAGTACACCGCGCCGGTGGCGGACAGCGCGCAGTAGTGGCTCGAGTCGCCTGCGACGTCCACGATGCCGGACAGCCCGACGACGCCCACCGGGGTGCGGCCACCCGGCGCGCTCGCGTCGCCGGTGCCGAGCCTGCCGTTGCCGTTCGAGCCCCAGCACCACACCCCGCCGTTCACGACGGCGCAGGCGCTGTCGGTGCCGGCGTCGAGTGCGGAGGCTGCGCCGGGGAGCGGGACGGGGACCGTCGGCCGGTCGGCCTCGGCCGCCTGGGCGCCGAGCTGGCCGTGGGTGGATGTCCCCCAGCAGTAGACGGCGCCGCCCGAGAGCACGCAGGTGCTGCGCCAGCCCGCGCCGATGTCGCTCACCCCGGAGCCCAGGCCCGAGACGGCGACCGGCACCGCCGAGTCGTTCTTCGTCGTGTCACCGAGGTAGGCGGTGCCCCAGCACTGCGCCCCGCCGTTGACGACGGCGCAGGTGCGGGTGGCGTTCTTGTCGATCAGGCCGACGCCGCTGCCGAGGGCGGGCACCGCGACCGGCACCGGCAGCGCCGCGCCCGTGGCGCCCGTGCCGGCCGTGCCGTACCCGTTGAACCCCCAGCACCACGCGGCGCCCTTCGCGACGGCGCAGAAGTGACCGGAGTTGCCGCCGGTGCTGGCCCCGGCGACGTGCGTCGCGCCCTGGATCGGGGCGCCGACGGGGGTCGCGGTGGTCGCCGTCGACGCCGTCGTGGTGAACCCGAGCGCGCCCTGGGAGTTGCCACCCCAGCAGCGCACGGTGCCGGAGAAGATCGCGCAGCTCGAGCGCTCGCCGGCCGCGACCGTCGCGGCCGAGGCCTGGTTCGCGCCGGCGGTGAGGAGCAGGAACGCCGCGGCCGCGGCGAGGACGAGCAGCGGGACGATGATCCTGCTGGGATTCCAGGTCATGGCGAAGGCCTCTCCGGGTGGGGCGACGAGGTGGTCGTCTTCCGGACGGAACCTAAGAGCGCGACGGATGTGGAAACCACTCCCCCAAAGTCCAGGGGTGAGAGGGACCTCAGGCGGGACGATCGGCGTCCCGCGCCATGATCGCCACGTGCAGCTCGGTGAGGGCGACCGGGTCGGAGAGGTCGATGCCCAGCGCGTCCTCCACCGCGTCGATGCGGCGGTAGAGCGACTGGCGGGCGATGCCGAGGGCCCTCGCGGCGTCCGTGCGGCGCCCGCCGGCCGCGCAGAGCGCGCGGGCCGTGTCCCGGAGGGTCCGGGCGCGCGCGGTGTCCGCGTCGAGCGGGCCCAGTCGCCGGCGCGTGAACGACCGCATCCGCGGGTCGGCCGCGAGGCCGGCCAGCAGGCGGGGGAGGCTCGGGCGGGAGGCGTCGATCCACCCGTCGTGCGGAGCGGGGTCGCCGAGTGCGTCCACGGCGTCGGCGAGCCCCTCGGCCACGCCGTCCCAGTCGTCCACCGCCGCGCCGGCGGCGACCGCGACCGGGGCGGGGGCCGCGTCGGCCTCCCGGAGCGCCTCCGCCACCTGGTCCATCACGGCCTCGCGCGGGGCCTCGCCGCGGCGGACGACCACGCCCAGCAGGTCCCCCTGGGCCGAACGGGTCCCCACCATCCCGCCGCCCGCGTGCGCGAGCACCGGCCGCACCCGGCCCTCCAGCGCGGCCCAGGCCTCCAGGGCGGCGTCGGGCGGGTCGCCCTCGCGCCGTGCGATGCGCGCCGCGAAGGGGACGAGGCGCCACGGCGGCCGCAGGCCGAGCTCCACGGCCCGGCGCGCCGCGACGTCGGGGGACACCGCCCCGTCCATCAGGCCGCCGAGCAGGGCCCCGCGCTCGCGCAGGCCCAGGACGCGCTCCTGGTGGGTCCGCGCGGCGACGATCGCGACGAGGCCCGCGGCCCGCTCCAGCATGGCCCGCTCCGCGAGATCCAAACGGCGCCCGGCGGGCAGGCGCACGAGGCGGGCCCCGTCGAGCCTTCCGCCGGCGGCGACGGCGACCGCGCCGGGGGCGCCGTCGTCCGGGGCGACGCGGGGTGGGGGACCGCCCGCCGTGTGGAGGGCCGATCCGTCGGCCAGGACCAGGGAGACGGGGGCCCCCACGTGCGACGCCGCCACCTCCACGACCGCGTGGACGCCCTCGCCCGCCTGCAGCAGCCCGGTCAGGCGCTGCTCCATCGCCTCGGCGCGGCGCAGGGCGGCGAGCTGCCGGTTGACGATGCGCCCGTGGATCTCCTCGGTCACGGCCACGAAGCGCACGGGACGGTCGAGGGTGACGAGCGGGAGGGCGGCGTCGGCGGCCGCGCGGACGGCCGCGGCGGGCAGGCTCCGCAGGTGGGGGCCGAGCTCCACGACGACCCCCGCCACGTCCTCGCGGGCGAGCGCGCGGATCCAGCGCGCGGCGGCCGCCGGGCCGGCGCGCATCGAGATGCCGGTCGTGAGGATGAGCTCGCCGCCCAGGAGCAGGTCGGCCACGTCCTCGGTCTCGGCCACGTGCACCCAGCGGATCGCGCGGTCGAGGCCGTCCTCACCGGCGAGGGTGCGCGGACCGGCGCCGGCGATCTCCGGGAGCTCCAGCACCTCGCGGATCCGGACGACGTCGCCGGGCGAGGTGTGCGGCGAACTGTCACGCATACGCGCGTATCTTACGACAGTTTGTCGCTTGTCGGCGCGCGGGACCCCGTCCATCATCGGTCCATCGCCACCTCGAGACGGTAGGTCCGATGACGCCACCCGTGGATGCACCCCCCGCCCCGCGCGCCATGAGGAACCACGTGGGAGGAGCCTGGGAGACCCCGGGCGCCCGCGAGGAGCTCGTGACCCGCAACCCCGCGACGGGCGAGGAGCTCGCCCGCGTGCCGCTCTCCTCCGCCGCCGACGTCGAGCGCGCCGTGGCCGCCGCGCGCGCCGCCCAGCCGGCCTGGGGGGAGACCCCGATCCTCGTCCGCGCCCGCGCGCTCATGGACCTGCGCACGGCGCTCAACGAGCACCGGGACGAGCTGGCCCGCATCGTCGCGACCGACATGGGCAAGACGGTCCCCGACGCCGCCGCCGAGGTGGGCCGCGGCATCGAGTCCGTGGAGGCCGCGATCGCCGCGCCCCACCTGCTCAAGGGCCAGGTGCTGGAGGGCGTCTCCCGCGGGATCGACGTGGAGATGGTCCACCAACCGGTCGGCGTGGTGGGGGTCATCACCCCGTTCAACTTCCCGGCGATGCTGCCGCTCTGGTTCATCCCGTTCGCGCTCGCGTGCGGCAACGCGGTCGTCCTGAAGCCGTCCGAGCAGGACCCGCTCGCCCCCGAGCGGATCGTGGAGATCATCGACGGCATCGACTCCATCCCGTCCGGCCTCGTCAACCTGGTGCACGGCGCCCACGACGCGGTGAACGCGCTGCTCGACTCGAAGGGGATCGACGCGATCTCGTTCGTCGGCTCCGCGGCGACGGCCCAGTACGTGGCCGAGCGCTCGATCGCGACCGGCAAGCGGGTGCAGGCGCTCGGCGGCGCGAAGAACTCGATGATCGTGGCGCCGGACGCGAACCGGGACCTCATGGTCTCCGGCGTCCTGTCGTCGGCCTTCGGCGGCGCCGGCCAGCGGTGCCTGGCGGGGTCGGTCGCGGTGCTCGTGGGCACGGCGGAGGAGCAGGACGCGGCCCTGGACGCGATCGTCTCCGCCGCGCGCGCCCTCAAGGTCGGCGGCGGCCTCGACGAGACCACGGACGTCTGCCCGGTCGTCTCGCCGCAGGCGCGCGAGCGCCTGGAGGCGGAGATCGCCCGCGCGACCGGCGAGGGCGCGAACCTCGTGCTCGACGGGCGCGGCGACGGCGGTGCCGGCGGCTGTGAGATCGGCCCCACGGTGCTCGACCTGGCCGACGGCGAGTCGCAGGCGGCCCGCGAGGAGCTGTTCGGGCCGGTGCTCTCGGTGGTGCGCGTGCCGGACCTCGACGCGGCCATCGACTGGAGCAACGGCTCGCGCTACGGCAACTCGGCCATCCTGTTCACCGAGTCCGGCGGCGCGGCGCAGCGGTTCCGGCAGCGGATCGAGGCCGGGATGCTCGGCGTCAACATCGGCGTCGCGGCGCCCGTCGCCTGGTTCCCGTTCGCCGGCTGGAAGGACTCCATGGTCGGCGACCTGCACTCGAACGGCGACGACGCCTTCACCTTCTACACCCGCCGGAAGGTGGTGACCTCGCGATGGGCATGACCCGCACCCACGACGAGCTGCAGGGGCTGGCCTACGGCCACCTGCTGCAGCAGTTCGCCCGCAACGGCGCCTTCGCGCCCGGCGGCGACCTCGAGCTCCCGGTCATCGTCTCGGGCGACGGCGCCTGCCGGGTGACCGACACCCGCGGCGTCGAGCACCTGGACGCGCTCTCGGGGATGTTCTGCATGCAGCTCGGCTACGACCACGGCGAGGAGATCGCCGAGGCGGCGGCCGAGCAGCTGCGCACGATGCCGTACACGACCAACTGGTCCACGGCGACGCCCACCGCCATCGAGCTGGCGACCGAGCTGGCCCGGCGCGCGCCGGGCGACATCAGCCACGCCTTCTTCTGCGGCGGCGGGTCGGAGGCCGTGGAGTCGGCCTGGAAGATCGTGCGCCAGCACTTCGTGCAGAAGGGCGAGCCGCAGCGCCACAAGGTCATCGCCCGGCGCACCGCGTACCACGGGGTCAACCTCGGCGCGCTCGCCATCTCCGGCGTCGACATCTACAAGGCGCCGTTCGGGCCGTCCGCGCTCGAGGTGCGGCACGTCTCCAACACGAACCGCTTCCGGCAGCCCGACGGCGACGACGACGCGGCCTTCGCGGCGCGCCTGCTCGCCGAGATCGAGACGGCGATCCTGGAGGAGGGCCCCGAGACCGTCGCGATGATCTCGGTGGAGCCGATCCAGAACGCCGGCGGCTGCTTCACGCCGCCCGAGGGCTACTGGCCGGGGCTGCGGGCGATCTGCGACCGGTACGGGATCATCCTGCACGCGGACGAGGTCATCTCGGGCTTCGGCCGGCTCGGCGAGATCTACGGCGTCACCCGGTACGGCGGCGTCCCCGACGTCATCACGCTCGCCAAGGGCCTCACCTCGGGCCACGTCCCGATGGGCGCGGTCATGCTGTCGGAGCGCATCGTGGACGTCCTACGCGAGCCGGGCTGCACGCTCATGCACGGCCTCACGTTCGGCGGCCACCCGGTGTGCGCGGCGATCGCGATGAAGTCCCTCGAGATCTACGACCGCGAGGACGTGCTGGAGGGCGTGCGCTCCCGGGTGCCGTTCATCGGCGACCTCATGCGCGGGCTGCTCGAGATCCCGGCGGTCGGCGACGTCCGCGGCGACGGGTTCTTCTGGGCCCTGGAGGTCGTCGCCGACGAGGAGGGCTCCCCGCTCACCGGCGAGGCGAAGGCGCGCTTCCTCACCGAGGTGATGCCGCGGCACCTGCGCGACCAGCGGCTCATCGCCCGCGGCGACGGGCGTGGCGACGTGGTCGTGCAGATCGCGCCGTCCCTCGTGGCCGAGGACGACGTCATCGAGGAGATCGTGGAGCGCCTCGGCCGTGCGGTCGAGGGGGCGACGGAGGAGCTGGGGCTGCCCTACGCCGGGGCGAAGGCGGGGATGACCGCCGCCCCGTAGGCCTCCAGCGTCGCGTCCGGCGCGTCGTGCATGAGGTAGATGGCGAACTGGTCCATGCCCGCGTCGCGGAGCTCCTCGAGCTTCGCGACGTGGGCGGCCGGGTCGCCCAGGATGCAGAAGCGCTCTACGATCTCGTCGGGCACGAAGTCGGTGCTCGGGTTCCCGGCGCGGCCGTGGTGGGTGTAGTCGTAGCCCTTGCGCGCCTTGACGTAGTCGGTGAGGGCGGCCGGGACCTCGCTGTGGGTGCCGTACCGCTCCACGATCTCGACGACGTGGTTGCCGACCATCCCGCCGAACCAGCGGCACTGGTCGCGGGCGTGGGCGATGTCGTCGCTCACGTAGGCGGGGGCGCAGACGAGGACGGTGATGTCGTCGGGGTCGCGCCCGGCCTCCTCGGCGGCGCCGCGCACGTGGGCGAGGGTCCAGCGCAGGATCTCGGGGTCGGCCACCTGCAGCACGAAGCCGTCGGCGCAGCGGCCCACCACCGACAGGGCCTTCGGGCCGTAGGCGGCCATCCAGACCTCCAGGCGCCCGTCCTTCACCCAGGGGATGCGCACCTCGGCGCCGCCCTCGCCGGTGATCGCCCGGCCCTCGGCCAGTTCGCGGATCTCGTGGATGGCGCGCTCGGTCTGGGCGAGCGTCGTGGGCTTGCGGCCGAGCACGCGCAGGGCCGAGTCGCCGCGGCCGATCGCGCAGATCGTGCGGTTGCCGAACATGTCGTTGAGCGTCGCGAAGACCGACGCCGTGACGGTGGGGTCACGTGAGGCCGGATTCGTGACGAGCGGGCCCACCATCATCCGCTCGGTGGCGGAGAGCACCTGGGAGTGGATGACGTAGGGCTCCTGCCACAGGATGTGGGAGTCGAACGTCCAGGCGTGCGTGAAGCCCAGCCCCTCCGCCTTCCGGAACAGCTCCACCAGCCGGCTGGCCGGCGGGTCGGTCTGGAGCGTCAGGCCGAAGTCCACGTCCGCCTCCTCAGGTCGTCCCGGCGGCCCAGTCCATGGTCCGCAGCGTCAGGTCGTGCATGGCCCGCACCGAGAGCTCGATGTCCTCGGGGGACGAGTCCTCGTCCTTCGTGTGGCTCACCCCGCCGATGGAGCGCACGAACACCATCACCGAGGGCACCACGCGGGCCATCTCGGCCGCGTCGTGGAGCGGTCCGCTCGGCAACCGGGGGGACTCCTCGCCGGTCAGGTCGGTGATGACGGCCGCGGCGATCTCCACCAGGTCCGGGTCGAAGAACACCGGCTCCTGGGCGAACTGGGGGATCCACTCGACGGTGGTGCCCTCCTCGCCGGCGATCCGCTCGCTCGCCGCGCGGGCCTCCTCCACCATCTCGGCGAGCACGGCGGCGTCGAACGCCCGCTGGTCGAGCGAGAACTCGCACGTCCCGTTGAACGCAGTGACGATGCCCGGCGCGACGGACACGGTGCCGGTGGTGGCGCGGGTGTCGGCGCGCGCCTCGGCGCCCTCGCGGGCGGCGAGCGCGGCGCGGGCGGCGGTGAGGAAGGCGTCGCGGCGCAGGTGCATCGGCGTGGCGCCGGCGTGGGCGTGGGCCCCGCGGCACACGACCACGTGGCGCTGCAGCCCGAACACCCCGCTCACCACGCCGAGGGGGCGGTCGATGCTCTCGAGCACCGGCCCCTGCTCGATGTGGAGCTCGAGGTAGGCGGCGACCCCCTCCAGCTCGGAGCCGCACTCCAGCATGTGGTCGAGCGCGACGCCGCGGGCGGCGAGGGCGTCCGGCAGGGCGACGCCGTCGCGGTCGCGCAGCCCGCGCACGGCGTCCGGGTCGAGGGTGCCGGCGCACGCGCTCGACCCCACCAGGGAGCGGCCGAAGCGGGCGCCCTCCTCGTCGGCCCAGTCCACCAGGCGCAGGGTCAGCGGCGGGGTGGGGCCCGCGGCGACGGCGCGCAGCACCGACACGGCGGCGACGACGTTGAGGATGCCGTCCAGCCAGCCGCCGTTCGGCACCGAGTCGGTGTGGCCGCCGATCACCACGCTGCGCTCGCTCTCGCCGGGCAGCTCCGCCCAGATGTTCCCGGCCTGGTCGGTGTGGACCGTGACGCCGGGGATCTCGTCCAGCCGCGCCCGCAGCCAGTCGCGCGCGGCCATCCAGGTGTCGGTCCAGGCGACGCGCTGGGCCCCGTCCGCGTCGCCGGTGAGCTCCGCCACGTCGCGGAGCCACTGCACCGCGAGCGCCGGGTCGAGCGCGGTCACGCGGCCGCCGTCTCCCGGCCCGCTCCGAGGGAGCGGGGGAGGAACTCGCCCGAGCCGGGCTCGGCGACCACGTCGCCGTCCACGTAGGCGAGGTTCCCGCGGACGTAGACGCGCGCCGGCGCCCCGACCAGCTCGAGGCCCTCGTACGGCGTGTAGTCGTTGCCGTTGTGCCGGTTGGCGTGGGTGATGGTGAGCGGCAGCTCCGGGTCCCACACAACGATGTCCGCGTCGGCGCCGGCGGCGATGAGGCCCTTGCGCGGCAGCAGCCCGTGCACCCGCGCCTGGTTCGTGGAGAGCACGGCGACGAACGTCTCCGGGCTGATGCGGCCGGTGCGCACGCCGTGGGTCCACAGCACCGGGGCGCGCTCCTCCACGCCCGGCATGCCGTTCGGGATCCTCGTGAAGTCGCCCCGGCCGAGCTCCTTCTGGCCGGCGAAGTCGAAGGCGCAGTGGTCGGAGCCCACGAGCACGAGGTCGCCGGTCGCCAGCGCGCGCCACAGCTCCTCGTGGTTCGAGGCGTCCCGCAGCGGGGGCGAGCAGACGTACTTGGCGCCCTCGAACTCCGGCTTCTTGAGGTCGTCGATCGTCATGACGAGGTACTGCGGGCAGGTCTCGCCGTGGACGACCTGGCCGCGGTCGCGGGCGCGGCGGATCTCGTCGGCCGCCCCGCCGCAGGTGACGTGGACGACCCCGAGGGTGATGTCGGCGATCTCGGCGAGGCGGATCGCGCGGCCGGTGGCCTCGGCCTCCACGGCCTCGGGGCGGGTGTAGGCGTGCCAGATCGGGTCGGTGTCGCCCCGGGCGAGCGCCTGCTCCTGGAGCTTGGCGACGGCGTCGCCGTTCTCGGCGTGGACCATCACCATCACGCCCGACTCGCGGGCGATCTGCATGATCTCCAGCAGGCCCTCGTCGGGGGTGAAGAGCGGCGTGCCCTTGTAGGCCATGAAGACCTTGACGGTGCAGACGCCGTTGGCGGTGAGGTCGGGGATCTCGCGCTTGACCGCCTCGTTGAGGTCGCAGACCGCGACGTGGAGGCCGTAGTCGATGCGGGTGCGGCCGGTGGCCTTGGCCTGCCAGGTGCCGATGGCGTCGACGAGGCCGGCGCCGATGTCCTGGAGCGCGAAGTCCACGAGCACCGTGGTCCCACCGGCGACGGCGGCCGCCGTGCCCGAGTCCCAGTCGTCCGCCGTGATCGTGCCGCCGAACGGCATGTCCATGTGCGTGTGGGCGTCGATGAAGCCCGGCATGAGGAGCTTGCCGGTCACGTCGATCGACTCGACGCCGTCGTCGGGCACCGAGGTGCCGACCGCCGCGACCTTCCCGCCGCGGACCGCCACGTCTGCGCGGAACGAGGCCTCCGCCGTGACGACGGTGCCGCCGCGCAGGTTCAGATCCGCCACTCGAACCCCCTCTCGGACGGCCGTGGGACCCGCTGCGGCACCCACGGGTGGCCGAACCTATCCCATCGGGGTCACGCCGATCCATGGCCATGCGGCGAAACCGGTCTAGGGTCCCCCCATGGCCGCCGCCGCACCGCGCTACAAGGAACCCGGCTGGTTCACGCGCAACGTGTTCAACCGGATCGTCGCCGGGCTCACCCGCGCCGGGATCTCGGTGTGGGGGTCACGGGTGCTGGAGGTGCCGGGACGCAGCACCGGCGAGCCGCGCCGGACCCCCGTCAACCTGCTGGAGCTGGACGGCGTGCGCTACCTCGTCGCCCCGCGCGGGCACACGCAGTGGGTGCGCAACATGCGCGTGAGCGGCGGTGGGACGCTGCTGCTTGGCCGACGCCGCGAGCCCTTCCGGGCGCAGGAGGTGGACGACGCGGCCAAGCCCCCGATCCTCCGCGCCTACCTGAAGCGCTGGAAGGCCGAGGTGGGGATCTTCTTCGACGGGGTGGGGCCCGACTCGTCCGACGCCGAGTTGCTGCGCGTCGCCCCGGACCACCCGGTCTTCCGGCTGGAGGGCTGACCGGGCCGCCCCCTCAGGAGCGGCGGGACCACCGGCCGTCCTGGCACCCGAAGGCCGCACTCGGACTCGACGGTTGAGTTCAATCGGGGCGGCATCCCGAATCGCAGAACGGATCGCCTCGTAGGGCATCCCTGCGTCCCCGGACCTCGGGCCAGGGTCAGCGGCGCCGTCGCGGAGGGCTCTGACCGCTACGCAGCCGGGGACGCGCGGCAGACCGGGCCCCCGCGCGCAGGCGCGGGGGCCCCGTCGGCCTAACCCTCCGAGCGCTCGGCCACGGTCTCCCGCGCCGGGGCCGGGGCCGGCTCCGGCTCGCGCCCGGAGATGCCGTCCCGGAAGTCGCGGATGCCGCGTCCCAGCCCGCGGCCCATCTCGGGCAGGCGCTTCGGCCCGAAGATGAGCAGCGCGACGGCCAGGACGATGATGATCTGGATCGGTGAGATGTCGAACACCGCGACCTACCAGTCGACGGGGATCGGCGGCGGGTTCACGGGCTGGGTGCAGGCGGTCACCGGGGTCCAGTAGACCTTCTCGATCAGCTCGAGGCGGATGCCGTCCGGGTCGCGGAAGGTCAGCACCCGGCGCTTCCCCGTCGGGGCGCCGAAGTCCCACTCCTCCGGCCGGGAGATGGGGCCGGGGCCCTTCCCGATCTGCCGCGAGCGGCGCAGGATCTCGTAGCAGGCGTCGATGTCGTCCACCTCGAACGCGAGGCGCGAGATGCCGACGTGGTTCGCCTCCTTGTAGGGGATCACGGACTCGCGGGTGGGCGGCGGGTAATGGAACTGGGAGAGGTCCACCCGGAACCGGGTGTCGCCGCGCGGGGTGTAGAGGTGGCTGTCCCACTGCGACAGGTCGCTGCCGGGGCCCTGGGAGGAGAGGATCGGCTCACAGGGGACGCTCTCGCTGTCGAGGTCGAGGCCCAGGATCTCCCCGTAGAACCGCATCGAGCGCCGGATGTCCTTCACCGACGGGTTCGTGTGCAGCAGCCGCTCCGAGGGGCGCGGGTCGGTCCCGGCCGGCAGCTCCGTGTTGGGGTTGCCGGGGAGGGAGATGACGACGCCGTCGGGGTCGGTGATCGACGTGTAGCCCCGGTAGATGTTGTCGTTCGTGGGCCGGATGCCGAGCGCCTTGAGCTGCGCCAGCTTCGTGCGGGTGCTGGGGGTGGTGAGCGCGATCTTCGCGAGGCCGACGTTCCAGAAGGTCGGGTGCGCCTGGCCGATCGGCGTCGGCGAGAGCCACTGCAGCAGGTGGACCTGCGTGCCGCGGCCGCTGGCGTCCTGCATCAGCCAGCCGTCGAACTGGCCCTGCGCGATCCCGAGGCCGCGGAAGGCCTGCACCGGCGACTGGGTGCGGGTCACGGCCGTCAGGCCGGTCGCCGACTCCCAGAACGTCTTGGCGCGATCGAGGTCGCTGACGTTGACGACGATGTAGGCGACCTTGTTGATCCGGTCGCGGAGCGTCGTCTCCTTGCGCCCGTGGCCATGGCCGTGGCCGTGCTTCCTGCCGCCGGCGAGGGCGGTCGCGCCGCCCAGGCCCGCGCCCGCGGCGGCGATCCCGGCGCCGGCGATGCCGGTGCGCTTCAGGAAGTCGCCACGCCGGATGCGCTGACCGGGCGCAGGCGTCTCGGTGATGTCCGTGCTCACGTTCCCCTCCAGGTGGTGTCCGGGACGGGGCGACCGTACGGAATGGCGACAATGTGTGTCAATAGCGACATACTGTCGCCATTACTATCGGGGAAACCCGATCGGTCGGCCTGCGATGCTCCCGACGTGGCCCGCTCCCTCGAGCCCATGCGCTCCGACTCCCGTCGCAATCGCGACCGGGTGCTCGACGCCGCCCTCGAGGTGCTCACCGCCGACCCCGACGCCGCGATCGAGGACGTCGCGACCGCCGCGGGGGTCACCCGTTCCACCGTCTACCGGCGCTTCGCGGGGCGTGAGCAGCTGCTGCTGGCCGTGCGGGCCCGGCTCATCGAGGAGACCCGAGCCCTCTTCCTGGACGCAGCCGCCCGGGAGCCGGACCACCGTCGCTGCATGGCCGTCCTGCTGCCCGACGCGGTGCGCCAGGTGCATCAGCGCCGGCGCCTGTGGCAGCGGCTCACCGAGCTCCATGCCCTGGACGACTACCGCCCCCAGAGCGCGTTCGTGGACTGGGTCGCGGCGGGGCAGGGGGCGGGGGCCTTCCGCGACGACGTGCCCACGGCCTGGCTCATGACGGTCTGGATGCAGCTCGTCTTCGGCGGCAGCCTCGCGATCGAGCGGTACGGCATTGGCATCGACGAGGCCGCCGCCATGGCCCTCGACTCCGCCGAGCGCGCCTTCGCCCCGCGGGGCTAGGCGACCTCCAGCACGACCCCGCGCGACCCGCGCAGGGCGGCGACGCGCTCGGCCTCCTCGCCGAGGTCGCCCTTCCGCAGGCGGCGCAGCGGCTCCACCACGAGGCGTGTGTCCCGGCCCTTGGCGGTCGCGCGCCAGACGCCCGCGAGGACGCCGTCCTGGATCACGGCCCCGGGGCTGCCGGTGGGACGGAACAACCGCGTGCGCAGGTCCTTCGCCGGCGCCAGCAGGTCGCGGTTCGGGATCTGCAGGTGGGGGTCCCCGGACGGGATGAGCCGCAGCCCGCGCGCGGCGGGGGGCGAGGCGAGCGCGCCGGCGTCGCCGGCGAGGATCCAGGCGGGGCCGTCGCCGGTCGCGACCTCGGTCAGCTCGCCGGCACCGGCCACCTCGTCCCACAGCCGCTGCGCGTGCGGCGGCGCCAGGCCCGCCCAGGCACCGAAGCCCGCCGGGGTGCCCGGCCCGAAGAGGGCGAGGTGGCGGCGCACGGCCTCCGCGGCGGCGGGCGCGCGGCCTGGGGCGTCGATCAGGTAGCGCCGCGCCGCGTCGAGGCGGGCCCCGGCGGCGACGGTCGCGAACCGCCACAGCACGGGGGAGACGTGGTGGCTGCCGCAGCCCTCGCACCACGGCAGCAGCGGCTCGCGCACCCGGCCGCGCAGCTCCTCGTGGAGGCCGTCCTTGTCGAGCCGGGCGCCGCCGGCGAGGGCGTCGCGGACGGCCTCGGTCACCTCGGCGAGCGCCTCGGTCGGCGCGATGCCGGTGTCGTCGCACAGGCGCCGCATCCGCGCGCCCAGCTGGACCACGAGCTCCTCGTCGCGGCGCGCGACGAGCGCCCGCCCCCAGAGGGCCCGGTCGCCGGGGGCGACCGCGTGGATCGCGCCGCGCATCGCGTACCCGACCACCACCTCGCCCGCGTCGACGGCCGCGTCGTAGCCCTCGCGTGTCACGCCCTCGGCGCGGGCCGCCAGGGAGAGGAGCGCGGACCCGCGGGCCGAGTCCACGGCCGGCGCGGCGACCGCCTCGCCGAGGGTCCCGGCGGTCCGCGCGGCCAGCCCCGACCGCGCCAGCCGGAAGGCCAGCACCGCGGCCGGGTCCACGGCCTGCGAGCTCAGCAGCCGCCCTCGTCGTCGAGGGCCGCCGCCTCGGTGCAGTCCGGCATCGCCCCGCCGGCCGCGCGCAGCAGGAGGTCGTGCAGGGTGCAGCGCTCCTCCGGGGAGAGCCCGCGCAGCGTGCGCTCCTCCACCGTGGCGAGGCTCGCTTCCGCCCGTGCGAGCGTCTGGCGCCCGGCGTCCGAGAGCTCCACGATGTGGCGCCGCCGGTCGGCCGGATCCCGCTGCCGCGTCACGAGCCCCCGGGCCTCCAGGTCGTTGAGCAGCCCGACGACGTTCGAGGGGTCGAGGCGCAATGCCTCGCCGAGCGCCCCCTGGGCGAGCGGGCCGTGGTCGCGCAGCAGGCGCATGGCCACCAGGAGCCGGGGGCGCAGGCCGTCCACGCCGGCCAGCGCGGCGTCGATGTCCCGGCGCGAGACGTGGGCCAGGTGCGCGAGGAGCGCCAGGAACCCCTGCTCCGTGGTCTCCGTCACCGGCGTAGTCGAGGCCATGGACCGATGGTAGCCCAGCCGCGCTTGACCGCCCACTAATGCTTTGTGCTATACAAATGATCTATGAGCAACCACCTACTTCACATCGACAGCTCCCTCCGCACCGCCTCCTCGCGCAGCCGCATCCTGTCGGCACGCTTCGCCGAGGCGTGGAGGGAGGCCAACCCGGAGGGGGTCGTGACCTACCGCGACCTCGCCGCCGACCCCCTGCCGCACCTCGACGAGATCGCGTTCGCCGCGAACGTGACCCCCGAGGAGGACCGCACCCCCGAGCAGCGCGCGGCCCGCGCCCTCACGGACTCCGTCGTGGGGGAGGTGCTCGCCGCCGACACGATCATCGTGGGCATGCCGCTCTACAACTTCGGGGCCCCGAGCACCCTGAAGGCGTGGGTCGACCGCCTGGTCGTCCCGGGGGTCACCATCGGGCCCGAGGGCGGCACCCTCGGTGGCCGGCGCGTCGTGTTCGCCACCTCGCGGGGCGGCGGATACGGCCCGGGCACCCCGCGCGAGGGCTGGGACCACGGCGAGCCGTGGCTGCGCCACGCGCTCTCCACGATCGGGCTCGACGGGGACCTGGAGTTCGTCACCGCGGAGCTGACCCTGGCCCGTGAGAGCCCGGCGATGATCCCGCTCGACCTGGGGGCGGCCGAGGACCGCTCGATGGAGGCGGCCCTGTCCGCCATCGCCCGTCTCGCCGCGTAGCCGGGTCCCCCGGGGGTAGATTCGCCCCACGGAACCGGGCGGGGGGTGCGTGGTGATGGATCCGGAGCGGGTCGTGATCTGCGGGGCGGGCGCCATCGGCGCGTCGGCGGCGTTCTTCCTCGCCCGCCGGGGCGCCGCCCCGGTGATCGTCGACCGCGCCCGCCCGGCCGCCGCGGCGTCCGGGCGGGCGGCCGGGTTCCTCGCGCTCGACTGGAACGCCGGCACGCCGCTCGACGGGCTCGCCCGGGCGAGCTTCGCGCTCCACCGGGAGATCGCCGACGAGCTCGGCTGGGACCGCCTGGGCTACCGGCCGGTCGACGCGCTCATGACGGCGGCGGCCGACGAGGGCGACCTCGAGCGCTACCGGCGCCTCCCGAACCCGGACTGGCTCGACGGCAACGTCGTGGCGCACGAGGTGATCGGCGGGGAGGCGACCACCGCCCAGGTGAGCCCGCAGGCGTTCACCACCGCGATGGCCGAGGAGGCCGTCGCCGCCGGCGCGGAGCTCGTGACCGGCGTGGTGGACGGGCTCGTGCGGGACGAGGGCACCGGCCACATCGCGGGGGTCTCCGTGGACGGCGCCCCGATCGAGGCCGGCACCGTCGTCCTGGCGATGGGGCCCTGGACCGCGCAGGCGCAGCGCTGGGTGGCCCTGCCCCAGGTGTTCGGCACCAAGAGCGCGAGCGTGGTGCTCGAGGCCGAGGTGCCCGCGCAGGCCGTGTTCAGCGAGTTCGTGTCCGCCGAGGGGCAGCGGAGCACCATCGAGATGTACCCGCGCGCCGGTGGGCGGGTGTACGTGTCCGGCCACCCCGAGCACGGCGCCCTGCCCGACGACCCGGACGAGATCCGCCCGGGCGACGCGGCCCGGGACGAGCTGCGCCGCATCGCCGGCGTCCACTCGTCGGTCCTGCGCGACGCGCCCCTCGTGTCGGCGTCCGCCTGTTACCGGCCCCTCACCGTGGACGGCGTGCCGCTCATCGGCGCGGTGCCCGGCGTGCCCGGCCTGCTCATCGCCACCGGCCACGCGTCCTGGGGGATCCTCAACGCCCCCGCGACCGGCCGGATGGTGAGCGAGATGATCCTGGACGGGGCGTCCCACTCGGTGGACGCGACGCCGTTCGACCCCGGGCGCCTGCCCGCCGGCCGCATCGCCTGACCGCTAGGGCGCGGTGGCGAGCCCCCGGGCGCGGGCCCGCTCGTCGAGGTGCCCGGCGAGGTGGGCCGTGATGTCGGCCGCGTCGGCGTCGGCGCCGTCGATGAGGGTGGACTTGCGGCGCCGCAGGAACGGCATCCCCATGAGGTAGAGGCCGGGGTGGCGGGTGAGGCCGCCCTCGTGGATGAGGCGCCCGCGCGGGTTGAGGATGCGCGGCTCCACCCAGGACAGCTCCGGCTTGTAGCCCGTGGCCCAGAGGATCGTGCGGATCTCGCCGCTGCGCAGGTCGATGTCGATGCACGGGTCGTCGGGGACGACCGTGTCGGGGAACCGCTCCGGCGGCTCGATGCCGTCGATGCCGTTGTCGGCGGCCCAGGTGTCGAGCGTGTCGAGCAGGCGGGCGAGCTTGAGGTCGGCCAGGCGGCAGATGTTCTTCAGGGCGCCCGAGAACAGCAGGTGTCCGTCGCGCGCCATCGAGAGGCGGCCGACGAGCCGCGCGCCGCGGGACGTGATCGAGTTGAGGTCGATCGTCTGCGCGTCGCCGAAGCCGGTGAGCTGCATGGACGGGATGGCGCGCGCGCGGACGACGTCGTCCATCTGGTCCCAGGTCTCGGACAGGACGCCCGAGGTGTCCATCCACCAGAGGATGTCGCGGCCGCGGTACCGGCGCGGGACGCGGACGTGCTCGCCCACGGCCATCGTGACCTCGTGGCCGTTGCGGATGAGCTCGTCGGCGATCTGGATGCCGCTGGCGGACGCGCCCACCACGAGCACCCCGCCCTCGGCGATCTGGGAGGGGTTGCGGTAGCCGGCGGCCGTGAGGGTGGCGACGTCCGCCGGGATCTCGTCGGCGACCGGCGGGACGGAGGCGACGTTGCAGGCGCCCGAGGCGAGCACCACGGCGTCGGCCGTCCAGGTGCCCTGATCGCTCTCCACGACGTACCCGCCGTCGCCGTCGGGGCGCAGGGCGGTGACCGTGGTCCCGGTGCGGACCGGGGCGTCGCCCTCGGCCGCGTAGCGCGTGATGAGCTCGACGACGTCGGCGGAGCCCATGTAGCCGTCGGGGTCGTCCCCCTCGTAGGCCAGCCCGGGCAGGCGGGTCATCCAGTTGGGCGTGAGGAGCCGCAGGGAGTCCCACCGCTCGGTGCGCCACGAGTTCGCCACCTCGCCCCGCTCGACGACCAGGTGGTCGATCGAGCGTGCGGCGAGGTGGCGGCTCGTGGCCAGACCGCAGTGGCCGGCGCCCACGACGACGACGGAGACGTGCGTCACGGGCGGGACCCTACCGGGGTCAGTTCACCTCGACGGTGACGTTCGTCGGGTTGGTGAGCAGGTCGAACACGGCGGACCGCTTCTGCGACTGCGCGACGATGGCCTCGATGGCCTGGGCGTCGGCGTCGGCGTCGATGTCGTAGGACACCTTCACCGAGGAGAAGCCGTTCCGCACGTCGGGGTCGGCGCCGAGGATGCCGTGCAGGTCCATCTCGGCCTCGAGCGTGGCGCTGACCGAGTTGAGCTGGATCTTGCGGGCCTGGGCGACGGCGGCGACGCCGGCGGTGAGGCAGGAGCCGAGGGCCACGAGGACGTACTCGACGGGCGTGACGCCCTCGTCCTGCGCCGCGAACTGCAGCGGGTGGTCGGCGTCGTAGGTGTAGGTCGTCTTGTGCTTCTGCTCGTCGCCGAAGCCGTAGAACGACTCGACGCTCGACTGGGAGTGCGTGCCCTTCACCCAGGAGGTGGTGGCGCGCCACTGGAACTTGGCGATGTCGGGCGTGTCGGCGAGGGCCTCGCGGACGCCGAAGAGTGCGTCGACGTTGACGCCGTTGTCGACCGGGGTCTCGGTCGCGGACATGGATCGCTCCCCTTTTCGCGGGACTGTCGGACGGGGCCGCCGGCCTGCTGTGGCCAGCGCTTATCGCGCATATAAGCCGGGGGAGTGTACAACGACCGGGGCGCGGGCGGACCGTCACAGCCCTGTCACCCCCCAGGACATCTGCGATCAGCAACGCTTATCATCCTCATCACACCTGACCCGGATAGGCCGCGAGGAGACCCATGGCACTGCAGCTCAACGACACCGCGCCGGACTTCAGCGCCGAGTCGACCGAGGGCGTCATCAACTTCCACGAGTGGATCGGCGACGGCTGGGCCGTCCTGTTCTCCCACCCGAAGGACTTCACCCCGGTCTGCTCCACCGAGCTCGGGTACATGGCGAGCATCAAGCCCGAGTTCGACCGTCGTGGCGTGAAGATCATCGGCCTCTCGGTGGACCCGACCGACCGCCACCACGAGTGGTCGAAGGACATCGCCGACATCACCGGCACCGCCCCGAACTACCCGATCATCGCCGACCACGACTTCGCCGTCTCGAAGGCGTACGGGATGCTCCAGGGCTCGGTCGAGGGTGACCCGCTCGTGCGCACCCCGGCGGACAACCAGACCGTCCGCAACGTGTTCGTCGTCGGCCCGGACAAGAAGATCAAGCTGATCCTCGTCTACCCGATGACGACCGGCCGCAACTTCGACGAGGTGCTGCGGGTCATCGACTCGCTGCAGCTCACCGCGAACCACAAGGTCGCCACCCCCGCCCAGTGGCAGCAGGGCGACGAGGTGATCATCGCCGGCTCCGTCAACAACGACCAGGCGAAGGAGATCTGGCCGGACGGCTGGAAGGAGCCGAAGCCCTACATGCGGGTCGTCCCGCAGCCGGAGTAGCACCGTCCGGGGCGCCCGCCGCTCGCCGGCGGGCGCCCCCGGGGCGGCCCGGCGCCGCTCAGCGGCCGGGACGACGGCGTGCGGCGCGCTCCATGAACGTGCCCATGAGGGGCAGGGCGGTGGCGACCGTGATCGCGGTCGCGACCAGGAGCAGGGTGAACATGGTGGCGAGGGGGCTCATCGTCGCTCCTCCGGTGGTGGGGTCCTGTCACCACGAGGATCGGTCCCCCACCTCGCCGCGCCGTGGGAGCCCCCTGGGGATCGCCTGGGAACTCGACGCGGCCGGGGCGCCGTCATAGGTTCCCCCGTGGACCCGGCCCCGACCGAACAGGACCCGACGATGGCAGACGAGACCGTCCACGAGGTGCGCGCGAGCCTCACGCGTGAGAACCCCCCGATCCGCAAGGCCGTCCTCGAGATGACGGGCGACGAGGTCACGTTCGGCACGCCGGGCTGGCAGGGGGAGCACTACGGCTTCGACCCGTCGACCCTGCCGACCCACCCCGGGACGCTCGACTACCTGGTCGCGTCCGTCGCGGGCTGCCTCATCGGGACCTATGGCGGCGCCCTGAAGGCCCGCGGGATCGACTCGACCGGCGACAAGCTGACGGCCGAGGCGGTGGGCGAGGTGGTGGTGGACCCGGACGGCGTCCTGCGGCTGCGCAAGATCGACGTCCACTACACGCTGCACGCGCCGGAGGACAAGCGCGAGGCGGCCGAGCGGGCGAACACCCACCACGCGGCCCACTGCCCCAACGCCCGGTCGGTGGCGGCGGCGATCGAGATCGTCACCCACCTCGACTTCCAGCCCATCCGTGAGACGGCGGGCGCCACCGCCTGACCGGGGTTTCGTCTCCGCGCGTGCGGTCCACCACACGGGTGGACGCACGACGGAGACGGGAGGCGTCATGGCGAAGGTGCGCGAGATCGGCGAGACGCGGGACGCCGGGTTCGAGATCGGGGTGCGGCGGAGCCTGACGGCGACGGTGGACGAGGTGTGGGACGCCATCGCCGGGCGGCCCGATCTGTGGCTCGGTGAGGACGCGACGATCCATCTGGAGAAGGGCGCGTCCTACGCGGTGCCCGGCGGTGACGGCTTCCCGCCCGCCCGCGGCGAGGTGCGGTCGGTCCACCCCGGCGACCGGGTGCGCCTGACCTGGTGGCCCGAGGGCTGGGAGGCCCCCGCCACGCTCCAGTTCGCGCTGCGGGAGACCCCCTCGGGGAAGACCGCCGTCACCGGGCACATGGAGAAGCTCCGCGACGGGGTGGTCCGCGAGGAGATGCGCGCCCACCTGGAGATCGTCATGGGACGCCTCGCGGAGGCCGTCGAGAGCTGAGGGCCTCCGGGGCCCGGGATACCCCCGGGCCCGGCGAGGTGCGCTCCGTGGCCCGAGTTCCACTTGGACCCGGGCGGCAGGTCCGAGCGGCGTCTGACCGCGATGCGGCACGGTTCCGTGACGGCGTCGACGCGGACGGTGTGGAAACAGTGAGGGGTCGCGAGGGGGCCTCGGCCCGCCGTTGACCGCTCCGTGGGCCGAGTTCCACTTGGACCCGGGCGGCAGGTCCGAGCGGCGCGTGACCCGCGATGCGGCACGTTTCCGTGACAGAGGCGACACGGAGGTGCGGGGAGCCGGTGCGAGCGGGCCGGGGCCGGCGGGCGGGGCGCCCGGGCTAGGGGCGCTTGTGGATCACCAGGGGGAGGACCTCGGCGGCGCCGGCCTCACGCAGGGCCGCAGCGGCCACGGTGACGGGCCAGCCGCTGCTCGTCGCGTCCACCACCAGCAGCACGACGCGGCGCACCACCGGGACCTCGTCGTCGGCGGGCATCGTGAGGGCGTCGCGCCAGTGGGCGGCCTCGTCGCCGCTCGTCATGCCGGGGGCGGGCAGCGAGGCCACCCCGATCGACCCGGAGGGCAGGCGGCCGGCCCCCGCGATGGCGCCGACGACCTCGCCGACGAGGCGGCCGCGGCCGTCGGCGGCGAGGCCGATCACGGCCTGGGGCCGGGCGGTCCACGACCTGCTCCACGCACGCAGCAGGTCGATGCAGCCGGTCACGACCTCCTCAGGCGCGGGCGCGTCCGCGGAGAAGGCCGCGGCGATCGCGTCGCGCCATTCGGGGGCGTCGGCGTAGGCGAGGGCGCGGCCGGTGGACGCCTGCTGTCCCGGGGGGATCCGACCCCGCGAGCCGTACGCGCCGCCCGGCCACATCTTCCGCGGCTCCAGCGCCTGCGACCCCCGGCGCAGCACCGCGGCGACCTGCCGCACCGTCTCCACCTCGGGCCGGGGCGCGAGGCCGTCGGGCAGGGCGCCCCGGCACACGGAGCACCGCCCGCACGGCTGGGCGGTGGGGTCGTCCAGCGCCTCCTGGAGCAGCTGCATGAGGCAGCGCCGCCCGTGCGCGTACTCGCGCATGATGTCCGCCTCGCGGCGGCGCCCGGCGACGACGCCGTCGTAGTGCGCCCGCGGGAAGACGTAGGGCTCGCCGGTCGCGATCCACCCGTCGGGCAGCCGCTCCGTGACCCCCTCCACCGCGAGCTGCTTCAGCATGAGCTCGACGCGCGTGCGCCGGATGCTCGTCTGGGCCTCCAGGGCCGGGACGCTCGCCGCCGACGCCGGGTCGCGCGGCATCGCGTACAGGAGGCGCTCCACCTCGCCGGGATCGGGGATCGCCGCGGTCTCGAAGTACTCCCACACGCCGGCGTCGGCCCCGGCGTGCAGCAGCACGACCGGGGCGTGGGCGATCGCCCGCCCGGCGCGGCCCACCTGCTGGTAGTACGAGACGGGGGACGGCGGCGCGCCCACGTGGACGCAGAACCCGAGGTCCGGCTTGTCGTAGCCCATGCCGAGCGCGGAGGTGGCGACGAGGGCCTTCAGGTCGTTGCGGCGCAGCGCGTCCTCGCGGGTCTCGCGCTCGGGCGCCGGCAGCTGGCCCGTGTAGGGCGCCACCGGTAGCGCCTCGCCGTGGATCTCGCCGAGCACGGCGGCGAGGCGCTCCGCATCGGCCACCGTGAGCGTGTAGACGATCCCGGACCCGGGCAGGCGGGGCAGGTGCTCGGCCACCCACGCGAAGCGCTCGAGCGGGGAGAGGCCGTCGACCACCGCCAGCTCCAGGCTCGCCCGCGCCAGCGGCCCGCGCAGCACCAGCGTCTGCGGCCCGAGCTGGGCGGCGACGTCCTCCGTCACGCGGGCGTTGGCCGTCGCGGTCGTCGCCAGGATCGGGGTGCCCGGCTGCAGGCGCTGCACGGCGAGGGCCACGCGCCGGTAGTCCGGGCGGAAGTCGTGGCCCCAGTCCGAGACCGAGTGGGCCTCGTCGATCACCAGCAGGCCGAGGCGGCCGGCCATCGCGTCCATCACCCGGCGGCCGAACCCCGGGTTGGCGAGCCGCTCCGGCGAGACGAGCAGGAGGTCCACCTCCCCGTCGAGCAGCGCGCGCTCCACCGGCTCCCAGTCGCCCACGTTCGACGAGTTGAGCGTCGCCGCGCGCAGGCCGGCCCGCGCCGCCGCGGCCACCTGGTCGCGCATGAGCGACAGGAGGGGGGAGACGACGAGCGTCGGCCCGGCTCCCTCCGCCCGGCGCACGGCGGTCGCCGCCCAGTAGACGGCCGACTTGCCCCAGCCCGTCGCCTGCACCACGAGCACGCGGGCGTCCGGCTCGCAGAGGGCGGCGACGGCCGCCTCCTGGTCCTCGCGCAGCGCCGCGGCGGGGCCGGCGAGGCTCGTGATGACGCCCGCGGCCACGGCGCGGCGTTGGTCGTCCAGCGGCACCGCTCCAGTGTGACGGCGCGCCCGGCGGTCAGGCCCCGTGGTGGTGGCCGTGGACCAGCGCGTGCCCCCGGCCGCGGGCGATGAGCCGCCGGTTGACCGGGACCGCCGCCAGGAAGGCGACGAACAGGGCGAACGCCAGGGCGCCCCAGAACAGCGGGTCGGCCAGGCCGGCGTCCATCGCGCCGGGCAGCGCCAGCATCACGCCGTTGTCCACGATCTCCATCACGGCGATCGAGAACGTGTCGGCGGCCAGCGCCAGCGGCACGACGGTGGCGAGCGGCAGCCCGGACCGCAGCAGCGGGACGGCCGTGAAGGAGTACCCGAACAGGAAGGCCAGGCCGATCGCCAGGACCATCGTCGGGAGCGTCTCCCATCCGAGGGCGGTGCCGATCACCAGGCCCAGCACCTCGCCGATCGCGCACCCGGTGAGGCAGTGGAGCGTGGCGGCGATCGCCAGGCGGGTGGTGCTGTCCATCGCGGCCTCCCGGAGGGTGGTGGGTGGATACTACCCCCCAGTATACGACATCAGTCCAGCGCGGCCGCGCGGTGCCGCAGCAGCCGCCGCTCCCGCTCGGTCTGCGCCAGCGACGCCGCCCGCTCCAGCTCCTCGCGCGCCTCGTCCGTGCGGCCGGCGCGCGCGAGCATGTCGGCGCGCGCCGCGGGCAGGAGGTGGTAGCCCGCCAAGGCCGGCTCGTCGAGGAGCGGATCGGCCAGCGCGAGTCCCGCCTCCGGGCCCTCCGCCATGCTCACCGCGACGGCCCGGTTGAGCTCCACCACCGGCGACGGGCTCACCCGGGCCAGGACGCCGTAGATCGCCGCGATGCGCCCCCAGTCGGTGTCCTCCGCCGTGCCCGCGCGGGCGTGGCAGGCGGCGAGCGCGGCCTGCAGGGTGTACGGCCCGAACGAGCCGCCGAGCGTCTCGGCCCGGGCCAGGGCGGCGAGGCCGCGGGTGATGAGCAGCCGGTCCCACCGCCCGCGGTCCTGGTCGAGCAGCAGCACCGGCGCGCCGTCGCGGCCCACCCGCGTCCGCAGGCGCGAGGCCTGCAGCTCCATGAGGGCCAGGAGGCCGTGCACCTCCGGCTCGTCCGGCGCCCGCGCGGCCAGGATCCGCCCGAGCCGCATGGCCTCCTCGCACAGGGTCGGCCGCACCCACGCGTCGCCGCCGGTCGCCGCGTACCCCTCGTTGAAGATGAGGTAGACGACGGCCAGCACGGACCCGAGGCGCTCGTCCAGCTCCGCCCCGGCCGGGGTCTCGAAGCGCACCCGCGAGGTCGCGAGCGTCTTCTTCGCGCGGGAGATGCGCTGCCCGATCGTGGGTTCCGGGGTCAGGAACGCCCGGGCGATCTCGGCCGTCGTGAGCCCGCCGAGCAGCCGCAGCGTCAGCGCGACCTGCGCCTCCCGCGAGAGCACCGGGTGGCAGCAGGTGAAGATCAGGGCGAGGAGGTCGTCGCCGATCGCGGCCTCGTCCATCGCGCCGGCCAGGTCCGGCTCCTCGCGCTGGCGCATCTCGGTGTCGCGGCCGATCTCCTCCGTCTTGCGCTGGAGGGTGCGGTCGCGACGCAGGATGTCCAGGCCGCGGTTCTTCGCGGTGGCCGTCAGCCAGGCGCCCGGGTTGTCCGGGACGCCCGTCTGCGGCCACCGCTCCAGGGCGGCGACCAGCGCGTCCTGCGCCAGGTCCTCCGCCAGGCCCACGTCGCCCGTCATGCGGGCGAGGGCGGCGATCACGCGCGCCGACTCGATCCTCCAGACCGCCTCGATCGCGCGGTGGGCGCCGTCCCCGCCCGCCGTGGGGAGGGGGGAGGTCAGGAGGCCTCGTTCCCCTCGATGCCGGCCCGCAGGCGCTCCTGCTGCTCGGAGACCTCGTCCGTCACGGCCTCGCCGAAGTCCTCCATCTCGTAGACCTGGCGGATCTCGATCGCGGACTCGCCCGGCATCGGGTTGGGGCAGCGCTTGACCCACTCGATGCACTCGTCGAGGTCGCGGCACTGGAAGATCCAGAAGCCGGCGATGATCTCCTTCACCTCGGCGAACGGCCCGTCCACCACGGTCCGGCTCTCGCCGTCGAACACGACCTTCGTGCCCTTCGAGCTGGGGTGCAGGCCCTCGCCCGCCAGCATGATCCCGGCCGCCACCAGCTCCTCGTTGTAGCGGCCCATCTCCAGGAGCTGCTCCTCGGTCGGCGTCGTGCCCGCCTCGGTCGTCGCGTCGGCCTTCACCATCACCATGAACCGCATCGTCGTCTCCTCGTGTCTGGGGTGCCTCTCACCCACGCGACGAACGGGGATGACCCGCTTCGACACGTCGCGGGAAATATTCTTCCCCCACGTCCGGCGCGCGTCCCGAGGAGCCCCCGTGCACATCCCCGACGGATACCTCGACACCCAGGTGGCCACGGCCTCCGCAGCCCTCGCCGCGGGCGGCGTGGGCTACGCCGCGGTGCGCGCCCGGGAGGTGCTCGACCGGCCCCGGGCCGTCCGGGCCGCGGCGGCCGGCGCGGCCGTCTTCGCCCTGCAGATGCTGAACGCGCCGGTCACGGGCGGCACGAGCGGCCACATGATCGGGGCCGCCCTGGCGGTGGCGCTGTGCGGGGTCTGGCTCGGGACGGTGGTGATGGCCGTCGTGCTCACGACGCAGGCGCTCCTGTTCGCCGACGGCGGGATCACTGCGCTCGGCGGCGGGGTGCTGGCGATGGCCGTGGTGGCCTGCCTCGTCGCCGGGGCCTGCATCGAGGGTGCCCGCCGCGCCCGGCCCGGATCCCGCCCGGCCTTCCTCGCGGGCGTCGCCGCCGGCGCCTGGCTCTCCGTGATCGCCGCCTCGACCGTCGTCTGCGTCCTGCTCGCGCTGTCGCACACGATCCCGCTCGGCGTCTCGCTGCCCGCGATGACGGGGGCCCACGTCCTGGTGGGGCTCGGGGAGGCCGCCGTCACGGTCGCGATCGTCGCCGCCGTCCTGGCGCTGGAGCCGGGGCGGGAGTGGGCCGTGTCCCTCGTGGCCGTCGGCGCGTCCGTCCTGGTGGCGGGCCTCCTCGCGCCCCTGGCCTCGGCGCTCCCGGACCGCCTCGACGACGTCGCCGTGGGCTACGGCGTCCCGCCGGTCGATCCGCACGCCGTGGCCGATGCCGCGCCCATCCCGGACTACGCGTGGCCCGGGGTGGCCGACGCCTCCCTGGCGACCGGCCTGGCCGGGGTCGTGGGCACGCTCGTGCTGGCGGCCGCCGCCGCCCTCGCCGCGGCCGCGCTGATGCGCCGCGGCTAGCCCTCCAGCTCCTCCGAGGCCTCGAGCCAGGCGGCCTCGGCCGCATCGCGCTCGTCGCCCAGCGCGCGCAGGCCCTCGGTCAGCTCGCGCAGGCGCTCGTGGTCGGTGGCGTGGGTCGCCATCTGCTCGTGGAGGTCCACCTCGCGTGCGGCGAGCCGCTCCAGGTCGCGCTCGGCGCGCTCGGCCCGCTTGCGGGCGTCGCGCAGGGCGGCGCCCCGGGGCCGCTCCGCAGCCACGGCGCGGGGCGACGGCGCCGCGGCGGCCTCGGCGGCGCCCCGGCGCAGGGCGACGTACTGGTCGACGCCGCCGGGGAGATGGCGGATGCGCCCGTCGCCCATCAGGGCGTGGACGTCGTCGCAGACGCGCTCGACGAAGAAGCGGTCGTGGCTCACGGCGACCAGGGTCCCGGGCCAGCCGTCGAGCAGGTCCTCCAGGGCGGTGAGCGTCTCGATGTCGAGGTCGTTGGTCGGCTCGTCCAGCAGCAGCACGTTGGGCTCGTCCATGAGCAGGCGCATGAGCTGCAGGCGCCGCCGCTCGCCGCCGGAGAGGTCGCGCACCTGGGTGCGCTGGCGCGGGCCGCCGAACCCGAAGCGCTCGGCCATCTGCCCGGCGGTCAGCTCACGGCCGTCGCCGAGCCGGGTGCGCAGGCGCACCGCCTCCAGGGCCTCGATGACGCGGAGCGACCCGTCGAGCTCCACCGTGTCCTGGGAGAGGTGGGCGAGCCGGACGGTCTGGCCGCGCTCGACGGTTCCGGCGTCCGGCTCCAGGGTCCCGTCCAGCAACCGCAGGAGGGTCGTCTTGCCGGCGCCGTTCACGCCGAGCACCGCGAGGCGGTCGCCCGGGCCCAGGCGCCAGGTGACCCCGTCGAGGATCGTGCGCTCGCCGCGCCGGGCCGTGACGTCCTCCAGCTCGAGCACGCGCGCACCCAGGCGGGCCGTGGAGAAGCGCAGCAGCTCCGCGCGGTCGCGCGGCTCGGGCACGTCGGCGATGAGGGCGTTGGCCGCCTCGATGCGGAAGCGCGGCTTGGACGTCCGCGCGGGCGGCCCGCGCCGGAGCCACGCGAGCTCCTTACGCAGCAGGTTCCGCCGCCGCTCCTCGTGGGCGGCGCGCAGGCGCTCGCGCTCGGCCCGCGCCAGCACCCAGGCGGCGTAGCCACCCTCGTACTGGTGCACCTCGCCGTCGGACACCTCCCAGGTGGCCGTGCAGACGGCGTCCAGGAACCAGCGGTCGTGGGTGACCACCACGAGCGCCCCCCGGCGCGCCGCCAGGTGGGTGGCGAGCCAGTCGACCCCCTCGATGTCGAGGTGGTTCGTGGGCTCGTCCAGCAGCAGCAGCTCGGGGCCGTCGATGAGCAGGCGCGCGAGCGCCACGCGGCGCCGCTCGCCGCCCGAGAGCGTGGCGACGGGGGTGTCGAGGCCCCGGGCGAAGCGGCTCACGGCGACCCCGCCGAGCAGCCCGTCGAGCACCGCCCGGAAGGCCGCGTCGCCGGCCCACTCGTGGTCGGCGCGGCCGCCCACGAGCTCCTCGCCGACCGTCCGCTCCGGGTCGAGCTCGTCGCCCTGGCCGATCAGGGCGAGGGAGAGGCCGCCCTCGTGGACCACCCGTCCCATGTCGGGCTCCTGGACGCCCGCGATGAGCCGCAGCAGCGTCGACTTGCCGTCGCCGTTGCGGCCCACGACGCCGATGCGGTCGCCGGCCTGGACGCCCAGCGAGACGTCCTGGAGGACGGTGCGCGCGGCGTACCGGGCGCCGGCGCCGCTCAGGTTGACGAGGTTGCGGGCGGGGGGCACGGCCCCGCATCCTGCCGCGTCAGCGGCCGGTCAGCAGGACGGCCGCCCCCGCGACCGCGCCGTCGCGCAGGCGGGCGAGGGCCAGGTTGGCGTCCTCGAGGGGGTGCGTCTCGTACTCGGTGGTCACCGGGATGCGGGCCGCCGCCTCCAGGAACCCCGCCGCGTCGGCGCGCGTGACGTTGGCCACCGAGCGCAGCACGCGCTCTCCCCAGAGCAGCTCGTACGGGAACTCCGGGACGTGGTCGAGGTGGATCGCGTTGACGACCACCGACCCGCCCGGGCCGACGGCGCGGAGGGCGGACACGACGACGGCGCCGGCCGGGGCGAACGTGATCGCCGCGTCGAGGGGGGCGGGCGGCGGGTCGTCGTACCCGAGCGCCCAGGCGGCGCCGAGGGCCGTGGCGCGGGCGCGGTCACGGTCGCCGCGCGTGTGGATGCCGACGACGCACCCGCGGTCGCGGGCCTCCTGCAGCACGCACAGGGCGGAGGCCCCGAAACCGAACAGGCCGAGCCGGTCGCCGGGCCCGGCCCCGGTGAGCTCCAGGGCCCGGTGGCCGATCACCCCGCCGCACAGCAGCGGCGCGAGCCTCGCGGCGTCCGGCCCCTCGGGCAGGCGGGCCGCGGTGTCGGCGCGCACGAGCATGAGGTCCGCGAAGCCGCCGTCGTGGTCCCAGCCGGTGAAGGTGGCCTGCGGGCAGAGGTTCTCGCGGCCGGAGAGGCAGTACGGGCACCGGCCGCAGGAGGAGGCGAGCCAGTAGGCGCCGGCGCGGTCGCCCTCGCGCCAGCCGTCCGTCCCCGGCCCGAGCGCGGCGACCCGCCCGACGGCCTGGTGGCCGGGCACGACCGGCAGGCGGCGCGGCGCGATGTCGCCCTCGGCGATCTGCAGGTCGGTGCGGCAGACGGCGCACGCCTCGACGGCCAGCAGCAGCTCCCCGGGGCCCGGCCGCGGGTCGGGCCGCTCGTCCGCCACGAGGGGCCCCGCGCCGTCCGCCGGACGCGGTTCGCGGAGCGTCATGGCCCTCATGGGGCGAGTATGACCCCGCCCTGCGCAGAAAGTTCACACGACTTCGCGCGCTCGTGACAGAAATCACGAATAGGGCGGGACCCGGGAAGGCAGGGGCCCCTGGCCGGGATCCCGCTTCCCGAGCGGGTCCTCGTGCCGCTTGTCACGAGCAATTCGGGCGCCACGGGGCCGTACACTCCGCGGGCTTGTAGTCGACTGGGGGGCGTGACATGGGGGCGTTCGAGGACGACATCCAGGAGATCCAGGAGTTCATGGACGGGGACAGGTTCTCCGCCACGACCCGGGTCTACGCGGCACGGCAGGTGGCGGAGCAGGTGGGCACCGTCCCGCAGGACTACACCGTGGCGCGCGACGCCGCGGAGCAGTTCTACGCCCTGCTGCGCGCGAAGTTCTCCAAGGGTGAGTCGATCACCAGCTTCGGGCCGTACTCGCCCGGGCAGGTGGTGCAGATGAAGCGGGCCGGCATCGAGGGCATCTACCTCGGCGGCTGGGCCACCTCGGCCAAGGGCTCGACGAACGAGGACCCGGGCCCGGACCTGGCGAGCTACCCCCTGAGCCAGGTGCCGGAGGAGGCCGCGGGCCTCGTACGAGCGCTCCTGACGGCCGACAAGAACCAGCGCTTCGCCCGCGCCCGCATGACCGAGGCCGAGCGCGCCTCCACCCCCGAGGTGGACTTCCGGCCGTTCATCATCGCCGACGCCGACACCGGTCACGGTGGTGACGCCCACGTCCGCAACCTCGTCCGCCGCTTCGTCGAGGCCGGCGTCCCCGGGTACCACATCGAGGACCAGAAGCCCGGCGCCAAGAAGTGCGGCCACCAGGGCGGCAAGGTGCTCGTGCC
>VFQR01000180.1_pt1 | contig 129666 bp, 126 predicted proteins | sample 3512321 | NCBI WGS metagenome assembly VFQR01 (sample SAMN10412374, study PRJNA504923) | tailings metagenome | isolation source: Relicate 3 Philex TSF1 revegetated site | place: Philippines: Tuba, Benguet | collected 2017-08-29 | reverse complement strand
GAAGTGCGGCACAACCGCAAAGGCCGCATAACCGCGGCCTACGCCGGATGGTTACCATTGGGCAGGGGCGTTTCACCCTTGTAGGCGTCGACGTCGATTCCGCGAGGTGCCATCAGCCGTACTCCGCACGCATGAGGACCGTCTGGACGTCGTTCTCGGTGACAGGCGCGGGGTCGCAGTCGGGCGTCGTGAGCGGCGAAATCAGATCACGGACCTCGGTGCTGGTCAGCCGCGCCGCGCGCAGGGCACGGACGAGCTTGTCCCCGTCGCCAAGCGCGGCAGCCACATCACTCTCGCGGGCGAGGACCCGGCAGGAGTGATGCGAACTGAGGGCCAGTCTGCGGAGGGCGTCGATAGTGTGCATGGTCACGCCAGCCCGTGTGCCCGAGCGTAGTCCAGCTTGGCCTTCCCGGTCAGGGTCGACAGAACCTTGACGTGATCAGCCACGACCATTTTCTCGGTCTGACTGTGGGTCAGACCGTGCTGACGAGCATACGTCATCCGTTCAGACGGGCGGAGGTTGGCGATGGCATCTTCGTGTCCACGGGCCACTCGCTGCGCGTCCTCACGGGCCTTGAGCCGCGCGGCGACCGAGGGGATCGCCCGCAGTTCGTTGACTGCGCGGTCGTAGTCGACCGGCAAATCTGCCAGAACGGCAAGGCGCGTCGACTCGATCTGGACGATCTCGTCAGGCGTCAGGTCGGAGAGACCCAGTTCATGCGCGGCCACGACCGCGATCTTATTGGTCGTTTCGACCAATGCGGTAACTGCACTCGGTCCGAGCACTTCGACGATGGCATGGATAGAGGGGCTGGTCATTGTTCAGGCTGCTTCTTTCTGGAGGTAGCGGAGGGTGGCGAGCTGAGGGACGGCGAAGGCGTGGCCCCAGTGCCGCCAAGCGTCGGCGGTCTGCGGCAGTTCGCTGTGATCGCCGCCGAAGACGTACATAAGGACCGAAGGATGGATGATGGCGAGGTCAAGCAGCACCGCCACATCGGCCTTGAACGCTTCGGACCAGAGCGCGCCGATCAGCCCGGCGTGGAGAGCGCCCCTGACGGCCAAGTAGCGCGAGAGTTCAAGTTCAGACAGGCAAGCCCGCAGATCATGGACACGCCGCTCGGCATCGGCTCCGAGGGGAAGTCCCGGCTCGGCATCACGACGCTGCGCGTCAATTTGAAGGATTCGATAGGCTTCGTCGCTGGTGCAGCCGCGCTTACGCGCGCGCCGGAGCCGAACAATCGCCTCATCGGCCCGGAAGTGCGGCACGCGCCGGATGGCGACGCTGCACATCGGCATTCGGTTGAACCACTTGCGCACGCCCGCTTCGCTGACGCCCAGTGCGCCAGCGACGTCGTTCATCGTGATGGTCATGCGTTCGTGCATCGTGAAAGGCTTCCTTCATTTCGTAACATAAAACTACACGATAATGAGGCGAATGTCAAGGTAGCCACAAAACGGTTCTCGGGTGAGCGTTTGGATGTGAGGGGAGCGCGATGACGTCAGTCGACCGTGCAGATGTACACCAAAACGTACATGGCCTCAGCCCGCTTGGGCGGAAGGCTTTTCAGATCAACATCTTGGGGAAGGTAAGTGGCAGCCCGTAGGGGAGTCGAACCCCTCTTCCCAGGTTGAAAACCTGGTGTCCTAACCGATAGACGAACGGGCCACGCGGTGGTGCGCGGGGTCTAGCGAAGGGCAAATCCTTCTGCAAGAGGAAAAATGTCCGTCCCATCCCTGCGGCGGATCACGGCGGCGTCAGCGGCTTTTGCGGGTTTCCCCGCGGGCGGCGGGCGGGCAGGATCGCGCAAGGTGATGAACGAATCGTGGGGGCGGGCAGATGCTGCGGGAGATCGACCTGAACGCCGATCTGGGCGAGGGGTTCGGGCCCTGGACCATGGGCGATGACGCGGCGATGCTGGACATCGTCACGAGCGCAAACCTTGCCTGTGGCGGCCATGCGGGCGACCCCGAAGTTATGTTCGCGAGCCTCCAGCTCGCGGCCGCGCGTGGCGTGACGGTCGGGGCGCATCCGGGCTTTGCCGACCGCGAGGGATTCGGTCGCCGCGTGATCCCGATGTCGGTGGACGAGATCGGCCGGATGGTGGCGGCGCAGGTCGGCGCCTTGCAGGGGGTGGCGACCCTGGCCGGCGTGGCAGTGCGCTATGTCAAGGCGCATGGGGCGCTGGCCAATCTGGCAGCCGATCAGGCAGAGGTGGCCGCAGCCATCGCCGGGGCGGTGCGCAGCCTGCCAGGCGATCTGGCGCTGCTCGCGATCTCGGGCACGGAGTTGGAGGTCCAGGGGCGGAAGGCAGGTCTTGACGTGGTGGCCGAGGTCTTTGCCGACCGCGCCTATCGCGCCGACGGGCGGCTCGTGCCGCGCGGGCAGGCGGGGGCCGTCCTGCACGATGCCGAGGCGGCGGCGGACCGGATGCTGCGCTTTGCCGAGACGGGGCGGATGCCCGTGCTGGGCGGCGGCGAGGTCGCGCTGGCGGCGCGGTCGGTCTGCGTGCATGGCGACAGCCCCGGCGCGGTGGCGATGGCGCGCCGCCTGCGCGCGCGGCTTCAGGCGGCGGGCCTTGCGATCCGCCCCTTTGTCGGGGGTTGATATGGTGCCGTCGCACCCGGATTTTCCCTGTCTTGTTCCGGTGGCCGACCGGGCGGTGCTGGTGGAATTCGGCGATGCGGTGACGCAGGCTGTGCATGACGCGGTGCTGGCGCTGGATCAGTCCCTACGGGCCGCGCCGGTGACGGGGCAGGTGGAACTGGTGCCTGCCATGGTGAACCTGATGCTGGTCTTTGATCCGCTGCTGACCGATCACGCGGCGGTCATGGCGGCGGTGAAGGCGCGGCTGGGCCGTCCGGCACCGGATCGGGCCGAGTCGGCCGAGCGTGAGGTTCTGGTCTGCTACGGCGGCGCCTTCGGGCCGGATCTGGACGCCGTCGCCAGGGCGGCGGGGATCGGACCCGAGGCGGTGATCGCGGCGCATCTGGCGGGCGATTACCGAGTGTTCATGTATGGCTTCGCCCCGGGCTATGCCTATCTGACCGGCGTGCCCGAGGCGATCCGCCTGCCGCGCAAGGCGGCCCCGGTGCGCGGCGTGCCGGCAGGCAGCGTGATCGTCGCGGGAGGACAATGCCTTGTCACCACGCTGACCATGCCGACGGGGTGGTGGGTGATCGGGCGGTCGCCCACGCCCATCCTGACGGGCGATCCGGCGCGGCCCTTCCTCTTTGACGTGGGCGACAGGGTGCGCTTCCGGCGTATCGGCCCGGATGCCCTGACCGATGCCCTGACCGATGCCCCGCAGTTGATCGGCAGGGGGGCCTCGTGATGGTGCGCGCCGTGCTGCGGGTGGTGGAGGCGGGGCCGCATTGTTCGGTTCAGGATGCCGGGCGTGCGGGCCTGATGCGCTTTGGCGTGCCGGCATCGGGGCCGATGGACCGCGTGGCGATGCGGCTTGCCAATCACGCGCTGGGCAACCCGCCGGGGGCGGCGGTGGCCGAGGTGTCGCTGGGCGGGATGGTGCTGGAGCTGGAGGAGGGGCTCTTGTCCCTCGCCATTGCAGGGGGCGGCTTTGTCGTGGAGGCGGGCGCGCGGCGGCTGGGATCCTGGGCGGTGGTCACGCTGCGCGCGGGCGACAGGCTGGCCCTGCGGCGCGGGCCCTGGGGGGCCTGGTGCTGCATCGCCTTTGCCGGCCGGCTGGTGGCCGAGCCGTGGCTGGAAAGCGTGGCGACCCATGCGCTGTCAGATCTGGGGGGCGGGGCCATCGTCGCGGGGCGGCGGCTGGTGATCGAAGAGGCGCGCGCCATGCCCGAGGCGGCGATCCCCTGTCCCGTCTGGGCGCGGCCGCGCGGCGGGGCGGTGGCGGTCGTCCTCGGCCCGCAGGAGCGGTTCTTCGGCGCGGATCGGATCGACCTGTTCCTGGGCGCGCGCTTTCGGCTGACCGATGCCTATGACCGGATGGGCGTGCGCCTGCGCGGGCCGTCGCTGGCGCCGGACGGCGCGCTGGGCATCCCGTCCGAACCCGTGCTGCGGGGCGCGGTGCAGGTGGCGGGTGACGGGGTGGCGACGGTGCTGATGGCCGATCACCAGACCACCGGCGGCTATCCGAAGATTGCCACGCTGGTCGGTTCCGAACTGGACGCCTTCGCCCAGTTGCGGCCTCATGCCGAGGTGCGGTTCCGGCGCGTGACACCCGAGCAGGCGGTGGGAATGGTGCGCCTGCGCGCGGCGGCGCTGGCGCGGATCGTCGGTCGGGGATAGGCCGTTCGGGCCGAAACAGGCGTGGTCGGGCAGGGGTGACGGGGGGATGGATGCGGCAATTCGGGGCGGATGAGGCGGCGGCCTTCCTCAGGGCGCTGTTCGACAGGGCGGTGGAAGTGGCCGATCCCATGCGGTCGCTGGCGCGCTTTCTGCCGCCAAGGCCGCCCGGGCGGGTTCTGGTGGTGGGGGCGGGCAAGGCCAGTGCCCGGATGGCCGAGGCGGTCGAGGCGGAATGGGGCCCCTGCGCGGGGCTGGTGATCACCCGCTACGGCTATGCCCGGCCCTGCCGGGGAATCGAGATCGTGGAAGCCGCCCATCCGGTGCCGGATGCGGCGGGTGCGGCGGCCACGGCGCGGATGCTGGACCTGCTGCAAGGCTGCTGCGCGGATGATTTCGTGCTGGCATTGATATCAGGCGGGGCTTCGGCGCTGCTGGTGGCCCCGGTCGCAGGGGTGACGCTGGCCGAGAAACAGGCGGTGAATGCCGCGCTCCTGGCCTCGGGCGCACCGATCGACCGGATAAACACGGTGCGCAAGCATCTGAGCCGCGTGAAGGGCGGGCAACTCGCGGCGGCGGCGCATCCGGCGCGGATGCTCGCGCTGATGATCTCGGACGTGCCGGGGGATGATCCGGCCTTCATCGGATCGGGGCCGACGGTGGGCGATGCCTCCACCCCGGCCGAAGCACGGTCGGTGCTGGAGCAGTGGCGCGTGCCGGTTCCTGCCAGTGTCGTGGCGGCGCTGGCGGGGCCGTCAGGGGTGGTGGCCCCCACGGATGCGCGGCTGTCGCTTGTGGAAAACGTGATCTATGCCGCGCCCGCCCAATCGCTGAGCGCCGCCGCGGCCCTTGCAGAAGAGCGGCTGCCGGGTGTCGAGGTGCGGCTTCTGGGTGATGCGCTGGAGGGCGAGGCGCGCGCGGTGGCGGCGGCACAGGCGGCCGAGGCGGCCCGGGTGGCGGCGGGCCTGCGGGCGGGGGGGCGACCGGTGCTCTTGCTGTCGGGCGGAGAATTGACCGTGACACGCCGGGGGCAGGGCATCGGCGGGCCGAATGCCGAATTCTGCCTTGCCCTTGCGCTGGCCTTGCAGGGGCATCCCCAGATACATGCGCTGGCCTGCGATACCGACGGGGTGGATGGCGCAGCGGAAGTGGCGGGCGCGCGGGTGGCGCCCGATACCCTGTCCCGTGCAGCCCGGATCGGGGTGGATGCGGCGGCGGCACTGGCGGCAAATGACGCGCACAGCTTCTTTGCCGCGCTGGGAGATCAGGTGATCACGGGGCCGACGCTGACCAATGTGAACGATTTCCGCGCCGTGCTGATCCTGCCGCCCGATCCGGGCCAGACCTAAAGCCAGTCATGCGGCAAGTGCGCCATGATCCCAGCGGCCATGCGGCGCCAGAGCGTGGCCTCGGGCTCGGCGCGTTCCTTGCCGGGGCGGCCACCCTCGACCACGTTCCAGTGCAGCGCGCCGCGTTCCAGCGTCACGGAAAAGGCAGAGTGCGGCGCGGTCTGGCGGTCGAACAGGGCGGAAAGCTCTGCCACCAGAACCGGATCGTGGAAGAGAAGCCCGATCTCGATGTTCAGGTTGATCGAGCGCATGTCGAAATTATGTGATCCGACAAGGGCCTGACGGCCGTCGATCACGAAGATCTTGGCATGCAGCCGGTCGCGGCTGCCCCTGATCCCCGCAGGCAGGCCAAAGCGCGCCGGCCGTTCGGGCGCGAATTCCCAAAGCGCGGCCCCTGCGGCCAGCAGCGGGTGGCGGTAATGGGCATAGGCCGCATGCACCCCGGCATGATCGGTGGTGGAGAGCGAATTGGTCAGCACCTTCACCGCGACCCCGCGCCGGGCCAGCCCGGTGATCAGTGCCAGCCCGCCGGGGCCCGGCACGAAATAGGGCGTGGTCAGGCGCAGTTCCTGCCGCGCCGCGCCCAGAAGGTCGGCGATGTGGTCGGACAGCCAAGCCTCGCTGCGGTCGCCAAGCGCCTTCCCGGGCGGATCGGACATCAGCCGGACATCCTCGATCCAGCGCAGCGGTGCGCGCAGCAGGTCGTCGGCGCGGCGCCCCGCGATGGCGGCGTTGCGAAAGCCTTGCGCAAGCGCCGATCCGGCCTTGCGCGCAAGGCGGCGGCGAAAGCGCGCCTCGTTCCTGCGCAGGCGCGGCCAGAGCGTGATCAGCGGCAGCGACAGGCCAAGGTTCCAGAACCGGTCAAAGACCCGGGCCGCATCCGTGACAAGCGGCCCCGCCAGCAGGATATCGGCATCATGCGCCAGCCGTCTGGCCGTTCCCGGCGCGCCGAAATAGGTGTCGCCGACATTGCGCCCGCCAAGGATGGCCAGGCGGCCATCGGCAATCCAGATCTTGCTGTGCATGCGCCGGTTGAACCGCGACAGGCCAAGGACGAACTCCACCGCCTGCCGCAGGCGATGGCCCCGGCTGCGCACCGGGTTGAACAGGCGCACCTCGATGTTCGGGTGCTGGGTCAGGCCCAGAAAGGCCAGATCGAAGCCCTGCACGTTCACATCGTCGAGCAGCAGCCGCACGCGCACCCCCCGGTCGGCGGCGGCCAGAAGATCGGCCATCAGAAGGCCGCCCGACGTATCGTTCCGCCAGATGTAATAGATCAGGTCGAGGCTGCGCCCCGCCAGTTCCGCCGACAGGCTGCGCGCGGCGAAGGCGTCTTTCGGGTCGAGGAGATTGGCAAGGCCATTGCGTCCCGGATGATCGGCCAGATCGGCGGCAAACATCCGGTCGAGCGGGGTATCCGGCCCCCTCTCCGGCCCGTCCGGAGGCAGGTGGGTGGAGGGCGCCCCGCGGGCGCGGGCGGCAAATCGGTTGTAGGACCGCATCGCCAGCGCCGAGGCCACAAGGATCAGGGCGAGCGTGACGACAAGCCCGAGGATCACGGCTGCGATCATCCCGCACCCTTCGGCAGATGCAGGCGGGCGGTCACGGGCAGGTGGTCGGACGCGCGGCGCGCCAGCGGCGTGTCATGCGCCGACAGGTCGGACAGATGCCCGCCCGCGCCCGCCATCATCCGGTCCAGCGGCAGAAGTGGCAGCCTTGCAGGAAAGCTCGGCACCGCCGCAGGCAGGGTGAAGTGTCGCGCCAGGTCCGCAAGCGGCGTGCCGGGACCGGCGCGCCATTCGTTCAGATCGCCCATCAGCAGGGTGGGGCGCGGGGGCAGACGGTCAAGCTCGGCCAGAATCGCCCGCGCCTGTGCCCGGCGCGAGGCCCGCAACAGGCCAAGATGCGCCGCGACCACCCGCAACGCCCCGTGGTCAAGCGCAAGATCGGTGATCAGCGCCCCGCGCGGCTCCAGCCCTGGCAGGGACAGGCGGCGATGGTCGATCACCTGCGCCTTGCGGAACAGGATCAGGTTGCCGTGCCAGCCATGCGACGGCCCGTCCCGCCCCAGATGCAGGGGGCGCATCCCGGTCAGGTCATGCAGATGGTCAAGGTCAAGCAACCCCGCCCGCGTGCCGAAGCGGCGGTCGGCCTCTTGCAGGGCCATCACATCGGGCGCGATTTCGGCGATGACGGCGGTCGTGCGCCGCAGGTCGCGGCGCCGGTCCGCACCCACGCCCTTGTGGATGTTCCAGGTCGCCACGCGCAGCGAGGGCGGATGGGAAGGGGCGGCAGCACGGGTCATGCCGCCAATCTAGGCATCGAGGGCCCGCTTGTGCAGGGGGCATCCCTCAGGGCGGCGGCCCGCCGCGCGGAAGGCACGGCATGGGCTTGGATGCGCCGCGCGGGGGGGCTATGGTCACGCCCCGCGAACCCGGACCGACGAGAAGGATTTCCATGACCCCCGATACCCTGCGCCGCATTCCCCAGATCATCGCCGCCGAGATCGGCGCGCAAACCGCGCAGGTGGCGGCGGCCATCGGGCTTCTGGACGAGGGCGCGACGGTGCCTTTCGTGGCGCGCTACCGCAAGGAAGCGACGGGCGGTCTGGATGATACGCAATTGCGCCTGCTGTCGGACCGTCTGGCCTATCTGCGAGAACTGGAGCAGCGGCGGGCGGCGATCCTTGCCTCGATCACCGAACAGGGCAAGATGACCGACGCGCTGCAAGGGTCGATCCTGAAGGCCGCGACCAAGGCCGAGCTGGAAGACATCTACCTTCCCTACAAACCCAAGCGGCGCACCCGCGCGATGATCGCGCGGGAAAACGGGCTGGGCCCGCTGGTCGAGGCTATTCTGGCCGACCGGATGGCCGATCCGGCCGCGCTGGCGCAGGGCTATCTGTCCGACGCGGTGCCCGATGCGAAGGCCGCGCTGGAAGGCGCGCGCGACATCCTGGCCGAGGGGCTGGCGGAAAATGCCGATCTGCTGGGCCGGTTGCGCGGCCACATGAAACAGGTGGCGCGGCTGGTGTCGAGGGTGGTCGAGGGGAAAGAGGCGGAAGGCGCGAAATTCGCCGATTACTTCGCGCATTCCGAGCCTTGGGCCGGCGCGCCGTCGCACCGCGTGCTGGCCATGCTGCGCGGGCGGAACGAAGGCTTCCTGACGCTGGACCTGGAGGTGGATGCCGATGCGCCCAAGGGCGAAAGCCCGGCCGAACGCGCCTGCGGCGCGGTTCTCAACGCTTCGGGCCGCGGGCCGGGGGATGGCTGGCTGCGCGAGGCGGCCGCCTGGGCCTGGCGGGTGAAGATCCGCACTTCCCTTACGCTCGATCTGATGGGCGAAATGCGCGAGCGGGCCGAGGAAGAGGCGATCCGCGTCTTTGCCCGCAACCTCAAGGACCTGCTCCTTGCCGCCCCCGCCGGGGGCAAGGCCACGATGGGGCTGGACCCCGGCATCCGCACCGGCGTGAAGGTTGCGGTGGTGGATGCCACGGGCAAGGTTCTGGCCACCGACACGGTCTATCCGTTCCAGCCCAAGAACGACCTGCGCGGCGCGCAGGTGACGCTGGCGCAACTGATCGGCAAGCATGGGGTAAAGCTCATCGCCATCGGCAACGGCACCGCCAGCCGCGAGACGGAAAAGCTGGTTGCCGACATGCTGGCCGTGCTGCCGGGGGCGGAGAAGCCGGTGAAGGTGATCGTCAGCGAAGCGGGGGCCTCGGTCTATTCGGCCTCGGAACTGGCGGCCAGGGAGTTTCCGGATCTGGACGTGTCGCTGCGGGGGGCGGTGTCGATTGCGCGCAGGTTGCAGGATCCGCTGGCGGAACTGGTGAAGATCGAACCCAAGAGCATCGGGGTGGGCCAGTATCAGCATGACGTGGACCAGCACCGCCTTGGCCGGTCGCTGGAGGCTGTGGTGGAGGATGCGGTGAATGCCGTGGGCGTGGACCTGAACACGGCTTCCGCGCCGCTTCTGGCGCGCGTGTCGGGCGTCGGGCCATCGCTGGCCGAGGCCATCGTCGCCCACCGTGATTCCAATGGCCCCTTTCGCACCCGGCGCGACCTGTTGAAGGTGGCGCGGCTGGGACCGAAGGCCTTTGAACAGGCGGCGGGATTCCTGCGCATCGCGGGCGGGGCCGAGCCGCTCGACGCCTCGTCGGTCCATCCCGAGGCCTATGATCTGGCCCGCCGCATCGTGGCCGCCTGCGGCCGCGACATCCGCGCCCTGATGGGCGATGCGGCGGCGCTGAAATCCGTCGATCCGCGCCGTTTCGTCGATGACCGTTTCGGCCTGCCCACGGTCAGGGACATTCTGGCGGAACTGGAAAAGCCGGGGCGCGACCCGCGCCCGTCCTTCCGCACGGCGAGCTTTGCCGAAGGCGTGAACGAGATCCGCGATCTGAAGCCGGGCATGATGCTGGAAGGCACCGTCACCAATGTCGCAGCCTTCGGCGCCTTCGTCGATATCGGCGTGCATCAGGACGGGTTGGTGCATGTAAGCCAGCTGGCCGACCGCTTCGTGAAAGACCCGCATGAGGTGGTGAAGGCGGGCGATGTGGTCAAGGTGCGGGTGGTCGAGGTCGATGTCGCGCGCAAGCGGATCGGGCTCACCATGAAATCGCAATCGGGCGAGGCGCGCGAGGCCGCGCAGGACCGCCGCGCCGCCCCGTCCAAAGGCCAGCCGGCGCGCGGCCCCATGTCCGCAACGCCGAAGTCGGGCGGCGGGGGCGGCAATGCCTTCGCCGATGCGCTGAAGGGCAAGTTCGGGCGCTGAACGCGCGTCGGTGCTTTGCATGACAAGGAAGAAGGGGGCTGTCTGCCCCCTCTGGGCGCGGGCCGCGCCCATTCACCCCCGAGGATATTTCCGCAGAGAAGATGGGGGCATCTCGCCTTTTGGGTGACGCGTGGTCCCCGGCCTGCGGGGGGCCGAGGGCGCCCTTGCCAAAGCCTCAGGCCGCGCTGCCGCCCACGGTGAGGCCACCGATCATCAGCGTCGGCTGGCCCACGCCCACCGGCACCCATTGCCCTGCCTTCCCGCAATTGCCGATGCCGGGGTCCAGCTTCAGATCATTGCCGATGGCGCGGATGCCTTTCAGCGCGGTCGCCCCGTCGCCGATCAGCGTGGCCCCCTTGACCGGGGCGCCGACGCGGCCGTTCTGCACGCGGTAGGCCTCGGTGCAGGAAAACACGAATTTGCCATTGGTGATGTCCACCTGACCGCCGCCGAAGCCCACGGCATAGATGCCATCCTTCAGGTCGGCCAGAATGGCGGCGGGGTCGGCCTCACCGGCCAGCATGTAGGTATTGGTCATGCGCGGCATGGGGATATGGGCGAAACTTTCGCGCCGCCCGTTGCCGGTGGGGGCCACTCCCATCAGGCGGGCGTTCTGGCGATCCTGCATGTAGCCCACGAGGATCCCGTCCTCGATCAGCACGTTCCTGCCCGAAGCTGTGCCCTCGTCATCCACGCTGATCGACCCGCGCCGGTCGGGGATCGTGCCGTCATCCAGCACCGTCACCCCCGGGGCGGCGATGCGGCTTCCCATCAGACCGGCGAAGGCCGAGGTCTGCTTGCGGTTGAAATCGCCCTCCAGCCCGTGACCGATGGCCTCATGCAGCAGGATGCCCGGCCAGCCGGGGCCAAGGACCACATCCATCACTCCGGCAGGCGCCGGAACCGCGTCGAGGTTTACAAGCGCGATGCGCAGCGCCTCGTCCACCATCGGTTGCCAGCGGTCCTGCGCCATCAGCGGGCCAAGGCCAAAGCGCCCGCCGCCGCCCATACCGCCCTGTTCGCGGCGCCCGTCCTGTTCCACGATCACCGAGACGTTGAGTCGCGCCATCGGGCGGATATCGGTCAGGCGCAGGCCTTCGGGGCGCAGGATTTCCACCTCTTGCAGGCCTGCCGACAGCGTGGCCGAAACCTGCACCACGCGGCGGTCGCGCGACCGGGCGTAGGCGTCGATCTCCTTCAGCAGGTCCAGCTTCCCGGTGAAGCTGGCATCCTGCATCGGATCGGCGTCGGTGTAGAGGCGCAGGTTCGTACCCGTGGGCGAAGCGGCCAGCGTGCCGCCACCATCGCCCACCGCCAGCCGCGCGGTCTCGCTGGCCCGCCGCAGCGCGCGTTCCGAGATTTCGGTGGAATGGGCATAGCCCGCCACCTCGCCGCGCACGGCGCGCAGGCCGAAGCCTTCGGACGCGTCATAGGAGGCGGTCTTGATCCGCCCGTCATCCAGAACGATCGCCTCGGACCGCTTGCGTTCCAGGAAAAGCTCGCCGTCATCGGCCCCTGCGGTGGCCTCGCGCAGGATCGACAGCGCGGCCCCTTCGTCCAGCGCCGTCTCGAAGGGGCGGAAGGGAGCATCGGTCATTGGGAAGATTCCTTGATCTGGGTCAAACGGCGCGCATTTGCCGCAACGGTTTGGCTTGCCGTGCTGGCCCTAATATGGTTTCAAGCAGGGCAGAAACAACGGGATTCTGCGGGTTCGTCTGTTGCGGGCGGCACGCGGGCAAAACGGCAGCGGCGTAAAGCCGCGCACGCGAACGGGATACGAACATGCGTCTTTTGACCAAGATGAAAGCTCTGGCTGCGGCAGGCTGCGGGGCGCTGCTGTCTGGCACGGCCTTTGCCCAGGGGCTTGAAGTTGTGGGGGAACCGCTGCCGAAACTGACCGGCTTTCAGCCCGCCGCGACGGAACTTGCGCGCGATCTGCAGGGCCTTGATCATCTGATCCTGGTCATCATCACGGCGATCACGATTTTCGTGACCGCGCTGCTGATCTGGGTCATGGTGCGTTACAACCAGAAGTCGAACAAGACGCCTGCCACCTTTACCCATAACACCCCGCTCGAGGTGGCATGGACGGTGGTGCCGATCATCATTCTGGTCTTCATCGGGGCCTTCTCGCTTCCGGTGCTGTTCAAGCAGCAGGAAATCCCGGTGGCCGACGTGACGATCAAGGTCACGGGCAACCAGTGGTACTGGTCCTACGAATACACCGACGATGGCGTGACCGCGGACGAAGCGGCCGCCCCGATCGCCTTTGACAGCTTCATGCTCCAGCCCGAACAGTTGGCCGAATACGGCTATGAACCGCAGCATTACCTTCTGGCCACCGACACGGCGGTCGTGGTGCCCGCAGGCAAGACCATCGTGATGAACGTGACGGCGGCGGATGTGATCCATTCCTGGAAGATCCCGGCCTTTGGCGTGATGCAGGATGCGGTTCCGGGGCGTCTGGCGCAGCTCTGGTTCAATGCCGACCGCGAGGGCATCTATTTCGGCCAGTGCTCGGAACTCTGCGGCAAGGACCACGCCTACATGCCGATCACGGTCAAGGTCGTGTCCGAGGCGGCCTATGCCGCCTGGGTGGCGCAGGCGCAGGGCGGGGATGTCCTGCTGTCGGATGCGACGCTGCGGCAGCCGGTGGAACTGGCCTCGAACTGATCGGGGCGGTCTGAGGCAGGGGCGGCCCCGCAGCGCGGGGCCTGACCCCCACCTGGAGGAAGTACGAAGAATGAGCGACATCCGCGCCTTTGAGCAGAATGGCGAGGCCGGCTTCGGCGATTACGTGCAGTTGCTGAAGCCGCGCGTGATGTCGCTTGTGGTGTTCACTGCGCTGGTGGGGCTGCTGGTGGCCCCGGTCAGCGTGCATCCGGTCATCGCCTTTGCGTCGATCCTGTTCATCGCGCTTGGCGCGGGCGCCTCGGGCGCGCTGAACATGTGGTGGGATGCCGATATCGACGCGGTCATGCGCCGCACCAAGGGCCGCCCCGTGCCCGCAGGCAAGGTCGAGGCGGGCGAGGCGCTGGCCGTGGGCCTTGGTCTGTCGGGGATTGCGGTGGTGATGCTGGGTCTGGCCGCGAACTGGCTGGCGGCGGCGATCCTTGCCTTCACCATCTTCTTCTATGCCGTCGTCTATTCGATGTGGCTGAAACGCACGACGCCGCAGAACATCGTCATCGGCGGCGCGGCGGGGGCCTTCCCGCCGATGATCGGCTGGGCCTGCGCCACGGGCGGGGTGTCGGTCGAAAGCCTGCTGATGTTCGCGCTGATCTTCATGTGGACGCCGCCGCATTTCTGGGCGCTCGCGCTGTTCATGAAGGATGACTATTCCAATGCCGGCGTGCCGATGCTGACCGTCACGCATGGCCGCCGCGCCACGCGGAACCATATCCTTGTCTATACGATCCTGCTCGCCCCCGTTGCCATCGGCGCGGCCTTCACCAGCATCGGCGGCCCGGTCTATCTGGCGGCGGCGGTGGCCCTGAACGCATGGTTCCTGATCGGGGCGTGGCGCATCTGGCGGCGGGATGAGGCGATGGCCGAGGCAGACGGATACAGGACCGAGAAATCGGTGTTCCGCTTCTCGCTCTACTACCTGTTCCTGCATTTCGGGGCCTTTCTCGCGGAAGCCGCGCTGAAGCCCTATGGTCTGGGGGGATGGTGATGGCCTTCCCGCCCGAGCACGAAATCCACAGGCGCCGCCTGGGGCGCAATGTCGGGGTTGCGGTCACGCTGGGCCTGTTCATCCTTCTGGTCTTTGCGCTGACGGTGGTGAAGGTGACGCGGGGCGATCCGATGCAGGGGTTCGACCACACGGTGCGGCCCGAAATGGCGCCCGAAATGGCCGTTGGGGGGCAGGGGAATGACTGAACACGGATCGGGGCGCGGATCGGGGCGTATGTCGGGGCAGCAGCGGACGGCGGCCTATCTGGTGGGCGTGGTGGTGCTGATGGCCTCGCTCTCCTTTGCCGCGGTGCCGTTCTACGATTGGTTCTGCCGGGTCACGGGCTTTGGCGGCACCACAGCCGTCGCGCAGGCGGCGCCGGACGTGATCCTGGATCAGACCGTGGTGGTGAAATTCGACGCCTCGACCGAACGCGGAATGCCCTGGCAGTTCCGCCCCGTGCAGCGCCAGATGACGGTGCGCATCGGGGAAAACGCGCTGGCCTTCTACGAGGCCTACAACCCCACCAACCGCCCCGTTGCCGGCACTGCAAGCTATAACGTGGCGCCCGATGCGGCCGGTGGCTATTTCGCCAAGATCGCCTGCTTCTGCTTTACCGAACAGGTTCTGCAACCCGGCGAGCGGGTGGAAATGCCCGTCAGCTTTTTCGTCGATCCCGAGATGGTGAAGGATCCCGAAGGGCGCTTCGTGAAGGAGATCACGCTCTCCTACACCTTCTATGAAATTGCCCTGCCCGAAGAACAGGCGGGCCTTGCCGCCCCTGCGGGCGAAGCGGTAAACTGAGAATAAAACACGAGGGAACCGGAATGGCACACGCCAAGAACCACGATTACCACATCCTGCCGCCGTCGATCTGGCCCTTCATGGGGGCGGTGGCGGCCTTTGTCATGCTCTTCGGGGCGGTGCTGTGGATGCATGGCAACGGCCCGTGGCTGGGTCTGATCGGCCTTGTCGGCGTGCTTTACGTGATGTTCGGCTGGTGGGCCGATGTGGTGAAGGAAAGCCAGGTCGGCGACCATACCCCGGTCGTACGCATCGGGTTGCGCTACGGCTTCATCATGTTCATCATGTCGGAAGTGATGTTCTTCGCGGCGTGGTTCTGGTCGTTCTTCAAGCACGCGCTCTATCCGATGGGGCCGGACAGCCCCGCGATTGATGGCGTCTGGCCGCCCGCGGGCATCGAAACCTTCGATCCCTGGCACTTGCCGCTGATCAACACCCTGATCCTGCTCTGCTCGGGCGCGGCGGCGACCTGGGCGCACCACGCGCTGGTGCATGAGAACAACCGCAAGGATCTGATCAACGGTCTGGCGCTGGCCATCGTTCTGGGGATCGTGTTCACCTTCTTCCAGGCCTATGAATACAGCCATGCGGCCTTCGGCTTTGCCGGCAACATCTACGGCGCCAACTTCTTCATGGCGACGGGCTTCCACGGCTTCCACGTCATCATCGGCACGATCTTCCTGCTGGTCTGCCTGATCCGCGCGATGAAGGGGCATTTCACCCCCGAAAAGCACATCGGGTTCGAGGCCGCCGCCTGGTACTGGCACTTTGTCGATGTGGTCTGGCTGTTCCTCTTTGCTTCGATCTATGTCTGGGGTCGCTGATCCCGCCTGATCGAAGCCCCGGGGGGCGGCGCCCCGCCCCCCGAACCTTGCAGAAAGGCGCGGACCCAAGCGGTGCGCGCCTTTACTGTTGAGCCGGAGACCATGATGACCCGCCGCATGATCGTGCCCCTTCTGATCGGCCTTCTCGGTGGCGCGATCCTGATTTCGCTGGGCGTCTGGCAGATGCAGCGCCTGGCCTGGAAAGAGGCCGTGCTGGCCGAGATCGACGCCCGCATCGCCGATGCACCCGTGGCCCTGCCTGTCACGCCCGACCCGGAGGCAGACCGCTACCTTCCTGTCACCGCCACGGGGCGCTTCACCGGCGAACATCTGGATGTGCTGGTCAGCCGCAAGCAGATCGGCCCCGGCGTCCGGGTGGTGGAGGTGTTGGAAACACAGGATGGCCGCCGCGTGCTAGTGGATCGCGGCTTTGTGGCACAGGATGCGCGCGATGGCCCCCGCCCCTCCGGCCCCGCCACGGTGGAGGGCAACCTGCACTGGCCGGATGAGGTGGATGGCTTCACCCCCCCGCCCGATGCGACCACCGGCCTGTGGTTCGCCCGCGACGTGGCGGCAATGGCGCAGGCCTTGAATACAGAGGCGACATTTATTGTCGCTCGCAGGCCGACCGGTGGCGCGATCGAACCGATGCCGGTGGATTCATCGGGTATTCCCAATGACCACATGAACTACGCCATCACGTGGTTTTCGCTGGCAGCCGTCTGGCTGGGGATGACAGCGTATCTTCTGTGGCGTATCAGGCAGCGGACGGTTTGAAGGCAGGACGATGAAATACATCTCGACCCGTGGGGCGGCACCGGTTCTGAATTTCGGCGAAGCGATGATGACGGGCCTCGCCCGCGACGGGGGCCTTTACGTGCCGCAAGCCGTGCCGGTGATGGGCGCGGACGCCATCGCCGCGCTGGCGGGGCTTTCCTACGAAGAAACCGCCTTCCGCGTCATGCGGCCCTATCTGGGCGACACCTTCACCGATGACGAATTCCGCCGCCTGATCGCGCAGTCCTATGCCGGGTTCGGCCATGCCGCCCGCGCGCCCCTGGTGCAACTGGCGCCGAACCATTTCCTGCTGGAACTGTTCCACGGGCCGACGCTGGCCTTCAAGGATTTCGCCATGCAGATCATCGGCCAGATGATGCAGGCGGCGCTGGAGAAATCGGGCGAACGCATCACCATCGTCGGCGCGACCAGCGGCGATACCGGATCGGCGGCGATGGAGGCGTTTCGCGGCCTTGCCAATGTGGATCTCTTCATCCTCTACCCCCACGGGCGGGTGTCCGAGGTGCAGCGCCGGCAGATGACCACGCCCTCCGAGGACAATGTCCACGCCCTCGCCATCGACGGCGATTTTGATGATGCCCAGGCCCGCGTGAAGGACATGTTCAACGATTTCGCCTTCCGCGATGGCGTGCGGCTGGCGGGGGTGAACTCCATCAACTGGGCGCGGGTTCTGGCGCAGGTGGTCTATTACTTCAGCAGCGCCGTCAGCCTTGGCGCGCCCCATCGTGCGGTCAGCTTCACCGTGCCCACAGGGAATTTCGGTGACATCTTCGCAGGCTACATCGCCCGCCAGATGGGCCTGCCCATCGAACGGCTGGTCATCGCCACCAACCAGAACGACATTCTGGATCGCGCCCTGCGATCGGGCGCTTACGTCACCGACGGGGTAAAGCCGTCGATCAGCCCGTCGATGGATATTCAGGTCTCGTCGAACTTCGAACGCGCGCTGTTCGATGCCTATGGCCGCGACGGCGCGGCGGTGACGCAACTCATGGCGGAACTGAGGGCCGGGGGCTTCCACATCAGCCAGGGCGCGCTGGAGATGCTGCGCGCGACCTTCGCCTCGGGCCGCTGCTCCGAGGAAGAGACGGTCGCCACCATCCGCGCGACTCATGCCCGGACGGGTGAGGTGCTCTGCCCCCATTCCGCCGTGGGCGTGAAGGTGGCAAGTGAACACCTCGGCCCCACCCCGATGATCACCCTTGCCACCGCCCATCCCGCCAAATTCCCCGATGCGGTGGAAGCGGCCATGGGCATGCGCCCCGCGCTGCCTGCCCGCATGGCAGACCTGTATGACCGGCCCGAGCGTGTGACGCGCGTGCCGAACGACCTGGCCGCCTTGCAGGCCATCATCCGCGAAAGGACCGGGCATTGAGCCTGAAGATCACCACGCTTTCCAACGGCTTCCGCATCGTGACCGAGGATATGCCCGGCCTTCTGTCGGCCTCGGCGGGGATCTGGGTCACGGCGGGCGGGCGGCATGAACGCGCCGAACAGAACGGCATCGCGCATTTTCTGGAACACATGGCCTTCAAGGGCACCGAAAAGCGCAGCTCGCTCCGCATCGCCGAAGAGATCGAGGATGTAGGCGGCTATATCAACGCCTATACCAGCCGCGAGATGACGGCCTTTTACGCCCGCGTCCTTTCGCCCGATGTGGGCCTGGCGCTGGATGTGATTTCCGACATCGTGCTGAATCCGGTGTTCAACGCCGAGGATATCGAAACCGAACGCCATGTGATCCTGCAGGAAATCGGGCAGGCACTCGACACGCCCGACGACATCATCTTCGACTGGTTGCAGGAAGTGAGCTACCCCGACCAACCCTTCGGCCGCACCATCCTTGGCCCTTCGGAACGGGTATCCTCCTTTGGCCGCGATGACCTGCGCCGCTTCGTGGGCGAACATTACGGCCCCGACCAGATGATCCTTGCCGCTGCCGGGGGCGTGAACCATGACGCCATCGTCGCCCAGGCCGAGGCGATCTTCGGCCATCTGAAGCCCGTCGGTGCCGCGACCCTGCATCCCGCCCGCTTCGGCGGCGGCGAAAGGCGCGAAGTTAAGGATCTGGAACAGGTCCATTTCGCGCTGGCCTTCGAAGGCCCGGGCTACCGCGCGCCGGATGTCTATGCAGCGCAAGTCTATGCCACGGCGATGGGGGGCGGCATGTCCTCGCGCCTGTTCCAGAAGATCCGGGAAGAGCGCGGCCTGTGCTATTCCATCTTCGCCCAGTCTGGCGCCTATGAGGATACCGGTCAGATCACCGTCTATGCCGGCACCTCCGAAGATGAGATCGGCGATCTTGTCGGCCTGACGCTGGACGAATTGAAGCGCGCCGCCGATGACATGTCCGAGGCCGAGGTGAACCGCGCCCGCGCGCAACTGAAGGCAGGGCTGCTGATGGGGCTGGAAAGCCCCTCGAGCCGCGCCGAACGCAACGCGCGGCTTCTGGCGATCTGGGGCCGCGTGCCGACCGTGGCCGAAACCGTCGCCAGGATCGACGCCGTCTCCACCGCCGATGTCCGCGCCTATGGGGCGGGGCTGGTCGGCGCGAAAGCGGCACTCGCGCTCTACGGCCCCGTCGCCGATGCCCCCGATCTGGAGGCGATCCGCGCAAGGCTTGCTGCGTGATGCTGGCCTTCCGCCGCAAGGTTCGCATCGAGACCGAGCGGATGACGCTGCGGCTGCCCACCCATGGTGACTGGAACCAGTGGGCCGCCCTGCGCGAGGAAAGCGCCGAATTCCTGACACCGTGGGAACCGGTCTGGGCAGGCGATCACCTGACGCGGCGCGCCTTCACCAACCGCGTCTATTGGGCTGCCCGGGCCGAAGCGCAGGGAACCGCGCTGCCGCTTCTCCTGATCCGGCGCGAGGATCAGGCGCTGCTCGGGGCCATCACGCTCGACAATATCCGCCGTGGGCCGTCGCAATCGGGGACGCTGGGCTACTGGATCGGCGCGCGCTTCAGCCGCCGTGGCTAGATGCGCGAGGCGATTCAGGCCGTGGTCCATCACGCCTATACCGTGCTGGACCTCAGCCGGATCGAAGCCGCCTGCCTGCCCGAAAACGCCGCCTCGCGCGGGGTGCTGGAAAAATGCGGCTTCAAATACGAAGGCGTGGCGCAAAGCTACCTGCAGATCGCCGGGCGCTGGCGCAACCATGTGCTTTACGCCGCGCTGCGCCTTGATCGGCGCGGGCGCACCGATGTGGGCTGACCGCGCCTTTCCTGTGGAAAAGCCGCACCCCTGACAAAAGCGTGATGCCTCGCTGGCAGGCGGCCATGGCAGGCTACGTCCTGTTTCACGCAGCACGAGGGGGCAGTCACGATGATCGGACAGACAGGTCGGGCAATCCTTCCGGGCATGGGTCTTGTGGCGGGTCTTGTGGCGGCCATGATCCCCGCGCCGCTGGCAGCGCAGGAGCGGATCCCGTCGAACTGCTTCGCCCTCGCACAGGCCCCGGCCCCAGAACGGATATGGCGCGCCTCCATCGGCACTCCGCTGGCCGAGGGGCATGTGCGCATCCGCTATGTCCACCATGCCAGCTTCGCGATCGAGACCGAGGACGGCACGCTCGCCGTGACGGATTACACCGGATACATCGGCAACCCCGATGTGGTGCCCGATGTCGTGACGATGAACAACGCCCATTCCACCCATTGGACCAGCAATCCCGATCCGCGCATCCCGCATGTTCTGGCGGGATGGCCGACGGACGGCACCCCCGCTTTCCACGAATTGGACCTCGGCTCGATGCTGGTGCGCAACGTGACGACCGACACGCGCGGCCCCTTTGGCGAAGGCGCGCGGGCGGACGGGAACTCCATCTTCGTGTTCGAAGCAGGTGGTCTCTGCATCGGCCATCTGGGCCACCTGCACCAGATCCCCGATGACGCGCAATATGCCTCCATCGGGCGGCTGGATGTGGTGATGGTGCCGGTCGATGGCGGCTATACCATGAGCACAGCTGCAATGGCCGAGGTGGTGGGCCGCCTCCGCGCCTCGGTCGTGATCCCGATGCACTGGTTTTCAGGCGCCTCTCTCGTGACCTTCCTGCAAGAGATGGAGGGGCAGTTCGACGTGGTCGAAACCGGGGGGGCGGATCTGGACCTGTCGCTGCAGGATCTGCCGGGGCGGCCCACGATCATGGTGCTGGAACCGGCCTATATTCCCTGACCCAGCCCTTTTCCCCCACTCCTTGCCGGGATAGGTAAGGGCGCGAAGGAGATCCGCCCATGCTGAACCCCGCAGATGCCGCCTTTGTCGCCCGCCTTGCAGCCCTTCTGCCCGAAGGCGCGGTGCGCGCGGCCGAACCCCGCCATGTCGAGGAACCGCGCGGCCGCTGGGCAGGGCAGGCGGGGGCGGTGGTCTATCCCCGCAGCACCGAACAGGTGCAGGCCGTGGTGCGCGCCTGTGCCGAGGCGCGGGTGGGCATCCTGCCTTGGGGCGGCGGCACGGGGCTGGTGGGCGGGCAGATCATGCCCGAAGGTCCCGCCCCGGTGATCCTGTCGCTGGAACGCATGGCCGCCCTGCGCGGCGTCTGGGCCGAAGAGAATGTGCTCGTGGCCGAAGCCGGCATGACCCTTGCCGCCGTGCAGGAGGCGGCCGAGGCGGCGGGGCGGCTTTTCCCCCTGTCGCTCGCCTCCGAAGGGACGGCACGGATCGGGGGCGTGCTTGCCACCAATGCGGGCGGGATCGGCGTGCTGCGCTATGGCAATGCCCGCGACCTGTGCCTCGGGGTCGAGGCGGTGCTGGCCGACGGGTCGGTGATGGGCGGTCTGAAACGCCTGCGCAAGGACAATTCCGGCTATGACCTGCGCCACCTTCTGATCGGGGCCGAAGGCACGCTCGGGATCATCACCGCAGCCGCGCTGCGCCTGGTGCCGCGCCCTGCGGCGGTGGTGACGGCGCTTCTGGTGGTGCCAGACCCGGCTGCGGCCCTGCGCCTGCTGACCCTGTGCCAGACCCGGGTGCCGGGGATGGTATCTGCTTTCGAGCTGATCGGGCGGATGGGGCTGGACTTCCTGGCCGAAAAGATGCCCGAGGTGACGATCCCCTTCGCCACACCCCCCGCATGGAGCGTGCTCTTGGAACTGGGTCTGCCCTCTGTCTTCGAGGCCGAAGAGGTGATGGCCGGGCTTTACGCCGAGGCCGATGAGGCGGGCCTTGTGCAGGATGGTGTCATCGCCGTGTCCGAGGCGCAGCGCAGCGCGCTGTGGCGCATCCGTGAATCCATCCCCGAGGCGAACCGGCGGATCGGTGCCGTCTCTTCGCATGACATCTCGGTTCCGCTGGGGGCGATGCCGGATTTCATCACCCGCGCCGATGCCGCGCTGGCGCGCCTGGGCGAATGGCGGATCAACTGCTTTGGGCACATGGGCGACGGCAACCTGCATTACAACGTCTTTCCGGTCCCTGGCCGGACCCGCAAGGATCACGAGGCGCAGCGCGACGCGATCAAGACCTGCGTCCACGATCTGGTGCATGAGATGGGCGGATCGGTCAGCGCCGAACACGGGATCGGGCGGCTGAAGGTGCGCGATCTGGAGACATACGGCGATCCCGGCAAGCTGGCGGCCATGCGCGCGGTCAAGACCGCGCTGGATCCCCTTGGCATCCTCAACCCCGGCGCCGTGCTGCGGCAGGCGTGAGGGACCGAGAATTTTCACGAAAATTCTCGGCGTCTGGCTGCGCGGGCGCAGCCTGAAAATCTTTCGAGGAAAGATTTTCCGCTGTCGAAAGATTTTCCATGGAAAATCTTCAGGTCGCGCGTTCGGGGGAAAGTGCAGGTTTCTGTTGCCAGGTACCTGCGAACCCCGCCTTACGCGGCTAAGCGCAAGGGCTTAGATTTGGTATTGCGAGCCGCTTACGCAGCCAGCGCCACCGGAGCACGGTTGTCATTGGCAACTGTGATCTTGGACCGATAACGGTGGTACCTCACCGAGCGAAAGCTGGCCTCTTTGAACGTTCGTCGATCCTGTTTCGGCCCCAGACCCCCGCAATGACCGGGTGATTTGGTGGAGCCGCCGGGTACCGCCCCCGGGTCCGAGCCGTCTATTACAGGTGCGTTTATCGCCATAGTCCGGGTTGCCCCGAACACCGTGGAATATAGGCCTGTGCCGGGGCGTCCACAAGGCCAATCGCCACCCTTCCTGCTGCCCTGGTCAGGCCTTTTCCGTGGCCGGAGCGGGGTGCGGGCTGATCAGGAAGATGCGCTCGGCTGTGCTTTCCGCAACCTCCAGCCCTTCGCGCAGATAGAAGGCAAGGGCGCGCGTATTGGGGCGCAGCACGCTCAGCCGCAGCGGCAGTCCGCGCCGTCCGGCCTCGGCGCGGGCCTGGGCCAGCAGGTGGCGGCCCAGGCCACGTCCCTGATGGGCGGGGTCCAGGTAGAGCTTGCGCAGGCGCAGATGATCCCCGCCGTCCTCCAGCATCAGATAGCCGACCGCCCGTCCGTCGATGTCCACGATGCGGGTATTTCCCAGATCAAAGGCGCTGATGTCGGGCTGGACGAAGCGGCCCCACAGCGCATGGGCATGGTCCGCCATCACCTCGGCCTCGAGGCGGGCGAGAAAGGCGGCATCCGGGGCCAGGGCTGGGCGCAGGGTGAACATGCCCGCAGGATGCCCCTGGCGCATCACAGGCGGATGACACCAAAAAGGCCGCCCGGATCACGGGGATCCGGGCGGCCCTGCCTTGCGATGGCGGGGGATCAGAAGCCCGCCTTGATGTTCTCGAACTCCTGGATCATCTTCGCCCGGAATTCCGCCGTCGTGGGCGTCTGCGCCAGCAGGGTGGTCGTCACCGGATCGACGAAGGCCGCCTGCAATTCCTCGGCCGGGATTTCGGCCATGGCGGCGTCGTTCGAATGGGCGTAGCCCAGCTCTTCCAGCAACGTCTTGGCCGAGCCATGCGCCAGCACCGAGTTGATGAAGTCATAGGCCTTGTCTTCCACACCGGGGCCGTTCTTCATGTTCACATAGCCGCAATACCAGGTGGAGGCACCTTCGGCCGGGGAGCGGTTGAAGCCGACAGGGAAGTTCTCGGCCTGCAAGAGCGCCACGCCGTCATTCCACGACCAGGCGACCAGCACCTCGCCCGTCGCCATAAGTTGCGACAGTTCGGCCGGATCGGACCAATAGGCGCGCACATTCGGATGCACCGACCGCAGCCAGTCCGCCGCCGCCTGGAACTGTTCCTCTGTCACCCCGTCCCAATCGGTGACGCCGGTCGCAAGAAAGGCCAGCGCCCAGATGTCATCGGAATTGTCGGGCAGCGAGATGCGGTTGGCATATTTCGGGTCGGCAAAGACCTGCAACGTCGCCACGTCCTCGGCAGGAACCTCGGTCGTGTTGTAGGCCACGGCGGTATAGGCGTAATCGGTGGGGATGAACCAGACGCCGCCATCATCCTTGACCACGTCGGAATCCAGGAGCACCGGGTTGATATTGGCGAATTCCGGGATCTTGCTGATGTCCCACGGTTCGATCAGATCGGCATCCCGGTAGCGGGGCAGGCTGGCCACGCAGGGGTGGGTCACGTCGGCGCGAAAGCCGGAGCTGACCTTCTGGAACGCCTCGTCGTCATCGGCGAAGAAGGAATAGGTCGGGTTGCTGCCATGCTTGGCGACATAATCGGTCAGCACGCCCTGGATTTCCCACCCCGCCCAGTCGAAGACGGTCATCTCGCGATCGGCGGCCTGCGCGGCGCCCGACAGCAAGGTGAAGGTCGCGGCGGTCGCAAGCAGCATTCTTGTCCGGGTCATTCTTGTTCCTCTCTGCTGGTGATCCTGTCGCATTTCCCATTGTGACAGGATGGCGGTTTGACGCTAGTTTAGCTGCGGCCCTGTCTCAAGCCCCCTTGCGACATTGGAATTGCCTGCCGCAAGGGCAAGGGGCGGGCACGGGTTTCGCTGCATTTTCTGGCGGCGATGCCTGCAAAGTGAGCACATCCGCAGGTCGGGGCCCGATGGGGCCTGATGAGGCACAGTGCGGCGGATCGGGGCGCGAAAGGGCGGGGGGCGATGTTTCGGGCATTGGTGGTGGAAAAGACCGCAGAGGGGGCAACCCGGGCCGCGGTGCAGCAGATGGATATGGCACGCCTGCCCAAAGGCGATGTGCGGGTGGCAATCGACCATTCCACGCTGAACTACAAGGACGCGCTCTGCATGGGCTCGGGTGGCGGCATGGTGCGGGTCTGGCCGCATGTGCCGGGGATCGACTTCGCCGGTACGGTCGAAGCCTCTGACGACCCGCGCCTTGCCCCTGGCGACAAGGTCATCCTGACAGGCTGGCGGGTCGGTGAGGCGCATTGGGGCGGCTTTGCCGAAAAGGCGCGGGTGCGGGGCGATTGGCTGGTGCCCCTGCCGAAGGGGATGACCACGCGGCAGGCGATGGCGGTGGGAACGGCGGGCTTTACCGCGATGCTGGCCCTCATCGCGCTCGAGGCGCATGGTCTGGAACCCGGGCAGGGCGAGGTGCTGGTCACGGGGGCGGCGGGGGGTGTCGGGTCCGTGGCCGTGGCGCTTCTGGCGGCAAACGGGTATTCCGTCGCCGCCGTGACCGGGCGGCCAGAGGCGGCGGACTACCTGCGGGGCCTCGGTGCCGCGCGCATCGTCCCGCGGGCCGACCTTGCCGAAACCACGCCAAAACCGCTCGAATCCGAAACCTGGGCCGGCTGCATCGACAATGTGGGCGGCGCGATGCTGGCGCGGGTGCTGGGCCAGATGCGCGCCAATGCCTCGGTCGCCGCCGTGGGGCTGGCAGGCGGGGCCGAGGTGCCGATGAAGATCACGCCCTTCCTGTTGCGCGGGGTGAACCTTCTGGGCATCCATTCCGTGACCGTGCCCCGGGTCCAGCGCGTGATGGCATGGGACCGGATCGCGGCCCAACTTCCGATGGCGAAGCTCGAAGCGATGGTGCAGGACTGCGGCCTCGCCGATCTGCCCGCGCTGGGGCAGGCGATCCTTGCGGGCAGGGTGCAAGGCCGGATCGTGGTGGATGTCCGCCGCTGAGGCGGTTTGACGGCGCGGCCCCATGCCGCTATCAAAAGGGTCGAGGCGTGGCACCCGTGCCGCATCTCTGCCGGCGGGGGAGCCATCCCGTCGGCCCGGCTGGAAGACCTGCCACGGAACCGGGAAAGCCCCGCCCGTGCGGGGCTGGCCGGGGCCGACTGGAAACGCTTTTGGGAAAGACCCCGACCGATGACCGCTCTCGACCTCGACTTCGTCCGCTCGCAATTCCCGGCCTTCGCCTCGCCGGTCCTGTCCACCCATGCCTTCTTTGAAAATGCGGGCGGCAGCTTTCCCTGCCGTCAGGTGGTGGATCGCCTGCACCGCTTCTATACCGACCGCAAGGTGCAACCCTATGCCCCCTATCCCGGCGCGCAGGCCGGCGGGGCGGAAATGGACGAGGCCCGCGAACGGCTCGCCGCGATGATGGGCGTGGCGCGGCATGAGGTGTCCTTCGGCCCCTCCACCAGCGCGAATACCTATGTCCTGGCACAGGCGGTGCGGATGTGGCTGCGCGGGCGCGATCTGGCAATCGTCGTCACGGATCAGGACCACGAGGCGAATTCCGGCGTCTGGCGGCGTCTGGCGGATGAGGGGATCGAGGTGCGCGAATGGCGCCTTGACCCTGCGACCGGGTCGCTGGACCCGGCTGCACTGGAGCCGCTTCTGGCCGATGGCAAGGTGCGGCTGGTCTGCTTTCCGCATTGTTCCAACGTGGTGGCAGAGATCAACGATGTCGCCGCCATCGCTGCGCAGGCCCGCGCCGCAGGCGCGCGGACGGTGGTGGATGGCGTCAGCTACGCCCCGCATGGCTTTCCCGACATCCCGGCACTGGGGTGCGACGTCTATCTCTTCTCGGCCTACAAGACCTATGGCCCGCATCAGGGCATCATGGTGGTGCGCGAGGAATTCGGCATGGAACTGCCGGGGCAGGCGCATTTCTTCAACAACGACACGCTCTACAAACGCTTCACCCCCGCAGGCCCGGATCACGCGCAGATCGCGGCCTGTGCCGGGATGGCGGACCTGATCGACGCGCTGGCCGCCCATCACCGCATCACGGGCGATGCAGCGGCACGCAATCGCGGCGTGCACGATCTGATGCGCGCGCAGGAAGTGGCGGTGATCGCGCCCCTTCTGGACTATCTGGCAGGCCGCAACGACCTGCGCCTGATCGGCCCGCGCGCGGCGGATCGCCGTGCGCCGACCGTGGCCGTCGATCTGGGCCGCGCGGCAGAGCCTGTGTCGGAAGAACTCGGTCGGCGCGGCATCGCCTGCTGGGCAGGCGATTTCTACGCCGTGCGGCCGCTCACCGCGATGGGGGTTGACCTTGAAAAGGGCGTCCTGCGGATGAGCGCGGTCCACTACACCTCATCCGACGATGTCGCGCGCCTGATCGCGGCACTGGACGACGTGCTGTGATCCGCAGGGAAGGGCGGCGCGTATCACGGAAAAACAAAGTCTGGCGCGCATGACCCTTCCCCCCCTCATCCTCTGGTTCCGCCGCGACCTGCGGCTGGACGACCTGCCGATGCTGACGGCGGCGCTGGCAACCGGTCAGCCCCTGTTGCCGGTGTTCATCCTGGACCCGGAGACCGAAGGTTTGGGCGCCGCCCCCAAATGGCGGCTCGGTCTGGGGGTGGAGGCTTTCGCCGCGCGCCTTGCCGATGTTGGCTCTCGCCTGACCCTGCGGCGCGGCAAGGCGCTTGATGTGCTGACGGCTCTGGTGGCTGAAACCGGCGCAAACGGCGTGCTGTGGTCGCGGCTCTACGATCCGGCGTCAAAGGCCCGGGATACCGAGGTGAAGGCCGTGCTGAAGGCGCGCGGGCTGCGGGCGGAAAGCCATTCAGGCCACCTGATGCACGAACCCTGGACGGTCGAGACGGGGCAGGGCGGGTTCTACCGAGTCTATACCCCCTATTGGCGCGCGGTGCGGGGGCGAAGCGTGGATGCCCCGGTTCCCGCCCCCGCCCGCCTGCCCGCGCCTGCGGAATGGCCCGCCTCGGACCGGCTGGAGGATTGGCAGATGGGTGCCGCCATGCGGCGCGGCGCGGAGGTGGTCGGACCCCATCTCCGCGTCGGCGAAGCGGCCGCACAGGCGCGGCTGGAGGCCTTCCTCGCAGGCCCAGTGCACCGTTACGACACCGCCCGAGACCTGCCCGCCGAACCCGGCACCTCGCGCCTGTCGGAAAGCCTCACCTATGGCGAAATCGGCATCCGCCGCGTCTGGCACGCCGCCATGGTCGCCTTCGAACGCGGCGGGGCTGGGGCCGAAACCTTCCTCAAGGAACTGGTCTGGCGCGAGTTTTCCTATCACCTGATGCACCACACGCCGCACATCACCCATGCCAACTGGAAACCCGAATGGGACGCCTTCCCCTGGCAAGGCGATGGCCCGCTGGCCGACGCCTGGCGCCGCGGCATGACGGGCGAGCCCTTCGTCGATGCCGCCCTGCGCGAGATGTATGTGACCGGCACCATGCACAACCGGGGCCGGATGATCGTCGCCTCCTACCTGACCAAGCATCTGATGACGCATTGGAAAATCGGCCTCGACTGGTTCGCCGACTGCCTCACCGACTGGGACCCTGCGGCCAATGCCATGGGCTGGCAATGGGCGGCGGGCTCCGGCCCCGATGCCGCCCCCTATTTCCGCATCTTCAACCCGGCAACGCAGGTGGAGAAGTTCGATCCCAAAGGCCTCTACCGCCGCCGCTTCATCGCCGAGCTGAGCCGCCAGCCGGGGGCCGAGGCGCGGGCCTATTTCGACGCCGTGCCCCGGTCCTGGGGCCTTGACCCCGCGCGCCCCTATCCCGCCCCCATCGTCGATCTGGCCGAGGGCCGCGCGCGGGCGCTTGCGGCCTATGCCGCGCGCGGAACGGGCGCAGAGAAGGGCGCAGATTGACGCAAGGTCAGGCGGGACACGCCCCTTGAAACGACGCATCCGAAAGACATGAAACCCTTGAGTGCCGCGCGCGTATCTGTGACTGTGTGCCAAAAAACAAGAAACATGGGGAGCTAATGGACGTTCTGACCAGCATAAAGGGCCAATCCGGCCTGCCGCGCTATTTTGCCTCTGCCTTCGATGTGCTGCGGCGGATGGGGCGCGGGCGACTGGATTTCGTGCTGCCGGACGGCCGCCGTTTCCGCATCGACGGCCCCAGGCCCGGTCCCGTGGGCGAGGTGGTGGTCCACAACCCCGATGTCTTTGCCCGCCTGATCCGCGAAGGCGATCTGGGCTTCTGCGACGCCTATCTCGAAGGCTGGTGGTCCAGCCCCGACCTGCAGGCGCTGATGGACCTTGTGCAACTGCCCGAAAACGACCCCGTCAATGACGGCTTCCCCGGCATGGGCCTGCTGCGCTTCTACGAACGGATGCGGTTCTGGCTGCAATCGAACAGCAAGGCGCAGGCAAGAAAGAACATCAGCCACCATTATGATCTGGGCAACGATTTCTACCGGCTCTGGCTCGATGACACGATGACCTATTCCAGCGCCATCTTCCGCACCGGTCAGGAGAGCCTCGAGGCCGCGCAGACCGAAAAATACAAATCCATGGTCGATCAGATGGGCGCGCAGCCCGGTGATCACGTCTTGGAAATCGGCTGCGGCTGGGGCGGCTTTGCCGAATATGCCGCACGCGAACGCGGCCTGCGGGTGACGGGCCTGACGATCAGCCAGGCGCAATACGACTATGCCGTTGCGCGGATGGAACGCGCGGGCCTGTCAGACCGCGTGGAAATCAAGCTGCAGGATTACCGCGACGAACGCGGCACCTATGACGGCATCGCTTCGATCGAGATGTTCGAAGCGGTGGGCGAAAGATACTGGCCCACCTATTTCGATACCCTGCGCGACTGTCTGAAACCCGGCCGCCATGCCACGTTGCAGATCATCACCATCGCCGACAAGCGATGGGAGGTCTATCGCAAGGGCGTGGATTTCATTCAGAAATACATCTTCCCGGGGGGCATGCTGCCCTCACCCTCCGTCCTGCGGGCCGAGGTGGAGCGGGCCGGGCTGAAGGTGAAAGGGTCGATCGAATTCGGCGACAGCTACAGCCAGACGCTGCGCCGCTGGCATGAAACCTTCAACGCCCGCTGGGACGATGTGGCGCGGATCGGGTTCGATGAAAGGTTCCGCCGCATGTGGAACTTCTATCTCACCTCTTGCGCCGGGGCCTTTCAGGGCGGAAACTGCGACGTAACACAGATTACCGTCACCCGACCGAACTGAGGCCCCGCCCATGCCCACTGCCGCAAAGCTGGTTGCCGCGCTGAGCTTTGCCTTTCTGGCTTGGGTCGTCTGCATCGTTGTCGAAGGCGTGCTTCCCGAAGGCCAGCGCGTCGGCCGCCTTTACCCCGTCTCCATCGCGGTTGGAACGCTGTGCGGCTGGTTCATATCGGGCGCGGCCAAGCGCAGCAGCTATTTTGACGCGGCCTCGACCGGGATCCGGACGGCCCTGACGGCAGTCCTTGCGTCGCTCTTCGCCTTTTCCGTCGGCACGATGATCGCGATTTCCCTGCGGGGGCGGTATCGCGGCCCGATGGATGCGTTGCTCGACATTGTCAACCAGTTCCTCGACTTCGGCATCATGCTTGCGCATGCCCCGGTTCTGGTGGCGATCTTTCTGGGCGGCGCGATTGCCGGAATGATCACGGAAAATGCCGGCCGGCGCTGGCGGTAAGGGCGGCGCGGCAAGGGTAGGATGATGGTGGCCTTCTTTTTCTACGGCACCCTGTGCCATGCGCCGCTTCTGCGGGCCGTTCTGGGCCGCGCGGTCCCGGTACAGGCAGCGCGCCTTCCCGACCATCGGGTTGCCTGGGCCGATGGGGGCGCCTTTCCGCTGATCCTCGCGGCAAAGGGCGCCCATGCCGAGGGGCTGCTCTGCGAGGGCATGACCGAAGCCGATGCCGCGCGTCTGGATTTCTACGAAGGCGGCTTCGGCTATGACACAAGGACCATGACGGTCGATGCCGGTGGCCGCCAGGTGGCGGCGCGGGTCTATTTTCCCCGCTCCGGGCTATGGCGGGCAGGGCCGGACTGGGCCTTGCAGGACTGGGCAGATCGCTACGCCCCCGCGGTCATCGCGACCGCGGAAGAATTCATGTCGCTGATGGGCACGCTCCCGGCCTCGGTTCTGGCGGCGCGTTACGGGTCCATGCTGGTGCGGGGCGGCAGTGCGGTTCGCGCCCGCGCGCCGCAGAAGGCGACCCTGCGCCGCCACGCGCAGCCCGACGACGTGCAGGTCGCCACGCGCCGGGTGCCCTATGCGCGCTTCTTTGCGGTGGAAGAATGGCAGGTGGGATGGCGGCAGTTCGACGGGTCCATGAACGCGCCCGTCGATCGGGCGGTCTTTGTCACCTGCGATGCGGTGACGGTCCTGCCCTATGATCCGGTCCGCGACCGTGTCCTCCTGATCGAACAGTTCCGCGCCGGGCCGCTTGCCCGCGGCGATGCTGGCGCCTGGCAGCTGGAGGCCGTCGCCGGCCGCATCGACGCAGGCGAAGGCCCCGAACAGGCCGCCCGCCGCGAGGCGATGGAAGAGGCAGGCCTCACCCTCGGCGCGCTGCTGCCTGTGGCCGAATACTACCCCAGCCCCGGCATCCTGACCGAATACCTTTATTCCTATGTCGGTCTGGCCGACCTTCCCGATGGCAGCGCCGGGGTGTTCGGGCAGGAAGACGAGGCCGAGGATATTCGTGGCCACCTCATCCCCTTCGACCGGATGATGGACCTTGTGGCCACCGGCGAAATCGCCAACGCGCCCCTGATCCTGACAGCCCTGTGGTTGCAACGCGAACGCGGCCGCCTGCGGGCGGGCGGCTGATCCGGCACCGCGCCTGCCTGCGCGCTTTGCAACTTGATCAAATGCGGAAGCCGGGGTTAGGTGTCGGCTGGACGGCAGGGCAGGGCGGATGGACGACGAGACGCGGAAGATACCTTCGCACGAGGTGACGTATGGCCGCCTGCGCGACATGATCCTGTTCGGGCATCTGCTGCCCGGCCAGCCGGTCACGATTCAGGGCCTGATCCGCGATCTGGATGCCGGGATGACGCCGGTGCGCGAAGCGATCCGTCGCCTGACCGCCGAAGGCGCGCTTCTGCCGCAGGGCAACCGCCGCGTGGCCGTGCCGCAACTGACGCCCGCGCTTTTGGACCAGCTGGCCTTTGTCCGCCTGACGGTGGAACCGAAACTGGCCGAGCTTGCCGGGGCCAACCTGACGCCCGACCTGATCGACCGGCTGGAGGCGATCGACGATGCCGTGGACCGCGCCATCCGCGCGGGGTCGGTCTCGGAATACCTCGCCTCCAATCACGCCTTCCACTTCGCGCTCTACGAGGCGTCGGACGCTCCGATCCTGCTCGATATCGTGCGCGGCCTCTGGCTGCGCTTCGGCCCGTCGCTGCGGGTGGTCTGCGCCCGCTATGGCGCGGCGGCGCTGCCCGACCGGCATGAAGAGGCGCTCGCCGCCATGCGCGCGGGCGACCGGGCGGGGCTGGCCCGCGCCATCGAGAACGACATCCAGCAGGGCGTGGACCAGATCCGTCAGGCGCAGGCCGAAGGCAGCATCTGACCGCCCACAGCCGTTGCGACCGTGCGCTGCGTGCATACGCTTTGCTGCACACGTTCCTGCACCCGGTGTGGAACAGGTGCTTTCAGGCAAATCGCGGAAAGGAATGGGTTTTTGGTGGCAGGATCCGCGCTGTCACAGAATTTGATCAAATTTCTTGAAGATGGGTCGGTTTGATCATATGCTGGCACCTGACACCTGCCCTTCCGGCGGGTCGCTGATTCCGCGAGGGCCATTTCATGAACATGATCACCAACCATATGCCGACGGCAGAATTGCAGGCGCTGGACGCCGCGCATCACATGCACCCGTTCACGGATTCGAACGGCCTTGCCGCCAAGGGCGCCCGCATCATCACGCGCGGCAAGGGCGTCTGGCTGACCGACAGCGAAGGCCAGCAGATCATCGACGGCATGGCGGGCCTGTGGTGCGTCAACATCGGCTATGGCCGCAAGGAACTGGCCGAAGTCGCGGCGCGGCAGATGGAAGAACTGGCCTATTACAACACCTTCTTCCAAACCACTCATGTTCCGGCCATCGCCTTGGCCGCGAAGATCGCGGAAATCGCGCCGGGCGATCTGAACCACGTCTTCTTCGCGGGTTCAGGGTCCGAGGCGAACGACACCAACATCCGCCTCGTCCGCCGCTACTGGCAGGTCAAGGGGATGCCCGAAAAGCGCGTCATCATCGCGCGCAAGAACGGCTATCACGGCTCGACCATGGGCGGCGGCAGCCTGGGCGGCATGGCCCCGATCCATGCCCATGGCGGGATGATCGACGGCATCGTCCATATCGACCAGCCCTATTGGTGGGGCGAGGGCGGCGACATGACCGAGGAGGAATTCGGTCTGGCGCGGGCCAAGCAGCTTGAAGACAAGATCCTCGAACTCGGCGTGGACAAGGTCGCCGCGTTCATCGGCGAACCGATCCAGGGCGCCGGTGGCGTGATCGTGCCGCCCGCCACCTACTGGCCTGAAATCCAAAGGATTTGCGACAAATACGGCATCCTTCTGATCGCCGATGAGGTCATCACCGGCTTTGGCCGCACCGGCAACTGGTTCGGCTCGCAGACCTTCGGGATCAAGCCGCATATCATGACCATCGCCAAGGGCCTGTCCTCGGGCTATCAGCCCATCGGCGGGTCCATCGTCTGTGACGATGTGGCGGCGGTTGTGGCGGAAGGCGGCGAATTCTTCCACGGCTACACCTATTCCGGCCATCCGGTCGCGGCGGCGGTGGCCTTGGAAAACCTGCGGATCATTCAGGAAGAGGGCATCATCGAACACGTCCGCGACGTGGCCCACCCCTACCTCAAGGAACGCTGGGACGCGCTGGCCGATCACCCGCTGGTGGGCGAGGCAAAGCTGGTGGGTCTGATGGGCTCCATCGCGCTGACGCCGGACAAGGCCAAGCGGGCGAAGTTCGCGTCAGAGGCCGGAACCGTGGGCCTGCGCACGCGCGAACGCTGCTTTGCCAACAACCTGATCATGCGCCATGTCGGCGACCGCATGATCATCGCCCCGCCGCTGGTGATCACCACGGCCGAGATCGACACGCTGATGGACCGCGCCAGGAAATCGCTGGATGAAAGCTATGCCAGTCTGAAGGCCGATGGGATGCTGGTCGCCAAGGCCGAGTAAGCCTCTGATACAGAATGGAAAAGGCGGCGGTTGCGAAACCGCCGCCTTTTGCTTTGACGCGGCCCTCAGTGATCGGCAGCCGCCGCCGCAGCCTTGATCTCGGCCTCGTTCAGCGTCGCGCCATTGAAAAAGGCGTTCAGCGTGACCGCCGCGACCGATGCCAGCAGGATGCCGCTTTCGATCAGCGGATGCAGGTCATGCGGCATCCACATCTTGAAGTTCGGCGCGATCAGCGGGATCATCCCGAAGCCAAGGCTGACTGCCACGATGAACAGGTTGTTGCGGTTCCGCGCGAAATCGACGCCTGCCAGAATGCGGATCCCGGTGGCGGCGACCATCCCGAACATCACCAGACCCGCGCCGCCCAGCACCATCGTCGGCACGCTTTCGACCAGCGCCCCCATCTTGGGCACCAGCCCCAGAAGGATCAGGATGATCCCGCCCGCCACACAGACAAAGCGCGATCTCACCCCCGTGACACCCACCAGACCGACATTCTGCGAGAAGGAAGTGTAGGGGAAGGTGTTGAAGATACCCCCGATCAGCGTGCCCAGACCATCGGTCCGCAGCCCGGCAGACAGCATCGGCTGATCCACCTTCTTGCCGGTCATGTCCCCCAGGGCAAGGAACATCCCCGTGGATTCGATCATCACCACGATCATGACCAGGGTCATGGTCAGAATCATGACCGGATCAAAGGTCGGCATCCCGAAATGGAACGGCGTGATCAGCCCGAACCACGCCGCCTCGCCCACCTTGGCAAAGGTCATAGCCCCCATGGCAATCGCGATGACCGCGCCGATGACAATACCAAGCAGGACCGAGATATTCGCCACGAACCCCTTGCCGAAGCGCGCGATCAGAAGGATCGACAGCAGCACCACGGCGGATACCGCGATATTGCCCAAGGGGGCATAGGCGGGATTGTTCATCCTGGCCGCCAGCGCCAGCCCTTCGGGCGGGGGCGCGATGCCCGTGGCGCTGCCTGCGGCCAGCCCTTCCGTCACGGATGTCAGCCATGCCGCATGGGCCGGGTCCACGATCTGCGGGGCAGTCGGCCCGACCGGGTTGCCGAAAATCCAGTTGATCCCGATCCGCATGAGGCTCACGCCGATCACAAGGATGATCGTCCCCGTCACGACCGGCGGAAAAAAGCGCAGCATCCGGCTGATGAACGGCGCGATCAGCATGGAAATGACGCCCGCCGCCATGATCGCGCCAAAGATGGCGCGCGCGCCTTCCGCCCCGCCATTCGTGTTGGCCATGGCCACCATCGGCCCGACGGCGGCAAAGGTCACGCCCATCATCACCGGCAGGCGGATGCCGAACCATTGCGTCGCGCCTAAGGATTGGATCAGCGTGACAAGGCCGCAGACGAAAAGATCGGCGGAAATCAGAAAGGCCACATCGGCCGGTTCCAGTTTCAGCGCGCGGCCAACGATCAGCGGCACCGCAACGGCACCGGCATACATCACCAGCACATGCTGAAGGCCAAGGGTGAAGAGCTTCGGGGTTGGCAGAATTTCATCTACCGGATGGACCGCCTGGGTCATCTGTTTCGTTCCTTTCCCTGAGGGGTGTTGTTCTTCGCGCCGTCTCCGCGGCCCCCCTCGGGCTGGCGGTCCGGTTAGTGCACCCGGTCTTTGCGCCGGGCTTCTGGTGGCCGTGGACAATAGGGCCGGCTGTCAGCATCCGCTCTCTGGATTTATTTGAAACTGTTTGGCCGCGAAGCGCGGGGTGAAAGCACCGCTTTGCCCTGCATGGCTTGAGATTTCCGCCGCCCGCGCCTACACGTTGGGCAAAGGATGAAGGACAGCCCCATGCGGATTTACAGCGATCTGGCCGAAACCATCGGCAACACGCCCCTGATCAAGCTGAAACAGGCCAGCGAGATGACGGGCTGCACCATCCTGGGGAAATGCGAATTCCTCAATCCCGGGCAATCGGTCAAGGATCGCGCGGCGCTGTACATCATCCGCGATGCCGTGGCGCGCGGGGCGCTGAAGCCGGGGGGAACCATCGTCGAAGGCACGGCAGGCAATACCGGCATCGGCCTTGCGCTGGTGGGGGCATCCATGGGCTTTCGCACGGTGATCGTCATTCCGGAAACCCAAAGCCAGGAAAAGAAGGACATGCTGCGTCTGGCGGGGGCGGAACTCGTGCAGGTGCCAGCCGCGCCCTACAAGAACCCCAACAACTATGTCCGCTATTCCGGCCGTCTGGCCGAGGCGCTGGCGCGGACCGAACCGAATGGCGCGGTCTGGGCGAACCAGTTCGACAATGTGGCCAACCGTCAGGCGCATATCGAAACGACCGGCCCCGAAATATGGGATCAGACCGGGGGCAAGGTGGATGGCTTCATCTGTGCGGTCGGGTCGGGCGGCACGCTGGCGGGGGTCGGCATGGCGCTGCAACCCAAGGGCGTGAAGATCGGGCTGGCCGATCCCGAAGGCGCGGCGCTGCATTCCTTCTACACCACGGGGGTTCTGGAAAGCCCCGGCACCTCGATCACCGAAGGGATCGGGCAGGGGCGGATCACGGCGAATCTCGAAGGGTTCAAGCCCGATTACAGCTACCGCATCCCCGATGCCGAGGCGCTGCCGCTGGTGTTTGACATGTTGCAGGACGAAGGCATCTGCCTTGGTGGATCGTCGGGCATCAACATCGCGGGCGCGATCCGCATGGCGCGCGACATGGGGCCGGGGCACACGATCGTGACCATCCTCTGCGACTATGGCAACCGCTACCAGTCCAAGCTCTACAACCCGGCTTTCCTCAAGGAAAAGGGTCTGCCCGTTCCCGGCTGGCTGGACCGTGCGCCGCGGGCCATTCCGACCGTGTTCGAGGACGCATGAAGGGCTTGATCGCCGTGCTGGTGGACCCGCTTGCACGGCTGGTTGCAGGTCTTGGCCTGGCATGCGTTCTGACATTCTCGCCGGTTCTGGCGCAGGCGCCTGCCGATGGCGCGCCCCCGGCCCAGGAGGTTGAGACCGGCGCGGATGCCCCAGCCACGCCCGGTGCGACCGTTGGGCCTGTCGTGACAACCACGAACACGCCCGCTGCGGCGCCGCAGCAATCGGGCACGACGGTGGTGGTTTCCAAGGGTTCCGGTCGCAACAACAGCCTCGACTATGCCGCATGGGAACGCGCCGCCCAGAGGGCCGAGGATGCGCTGGCAAATCCCGATGTCGATAGCAGGGTGCTGGACTCGCTGCGGGCGCAGATCGTGGATTGGCGTGCCGCCTTTCTGGTGGCGCAGAACACCAATTCTTCCCGCATAACCACGTTGCGCGATCAGATTGCGGCCCTCGGTCCGGCCCCGGCAGAAGGCGAGATCGAGGCGGCGGAAATCGCCCAGCGCCGCCAGCAGCTCACCGATCAGCTGGTCCGCCTGCAAGCCCCCGGCATTGCCGCCGAAGAGGCCTATCGTCTGGCCGACGGGCTGATCGGCGAGGTGGACCGCGTGCTGCGCGAACGCCAGGCGAGCCAGCTTCTGCAACTCTGGCCCTCGCCCATCAATCCGGCGAACTGGCCCGAAGGGCTGACCGTGCTGCGCGATGCCGCGGTGATGCTCTGGTCCGAGACGACGAGCCGATGGGCGCAAGCCGACGGGCGCAGCGCCTTTTTCGACAACCTGCCTCTGATCCTGCTTCTGGCAGCCGTCGGTCTTGCGCTGATGTCGCAGACACGGCGGGTCCTGGCCCCTGTGCAGCGCCGCTTGCCGATGCCGCGCACGGCGCGCGGGCGGCGTGTCGTCACGCTGCTGGTGTCCTTGATGCAGGTCGTGCTGCCCACGCTGGGCGCGCTGGCCGTTGCCGAAGCGATCCTTCTGACCGGGCTTGTCGGCCGCGTCGGAACGGCGCTGGCCGTGGCCCTGCCGATGATGGTCTTTACCGTCTTTGCGGCGAACTGGCTGGGCACCACGATCTTTCCCTTTGACGATGGGGTGGATGTATCGGGCATCCAGGTGCCCGAGCGGCGGGCGGAAGGGCGGTTTCTTGCCCGCACCATCGGCTTCGTCCTTGGGTTCGAGGCGCTGCGCCAGGTGATCATGGTCGAAGTGGGGGCCAGCGATACCGCCTATGCGGTGCTGGGCTTTCCGCTCCTGGCAACCATGGCGGTGCTGATCTTCCGCATGGGGCAATTGCTGCGCCGCCATGTGCGCAGCGTCACCGCCGGCGAGGATGGGCCGAGCATTGGCCTGCGCGTGCTGGGCCTGCTGGCACGGGGCGTCATGCTGACGGGTCTGGCAGGCGTACTTCTCGGGGCGATCGGCTATATCGCGGCGGCGACCGCGCTGGTTTTCCCCTCGGTCGTTTCGCTGGGCCTCGTCGCGGTGCTGTTCGTGGCGCAGCGTCTGGTCGGTGATCTTTACGGTCTCGCGACGAAATCGGATGCAGCGGATCAGGATGGCCTGGTCCCGGTTCTGATCGGCTTTGCGATGACGCTTGCCTCGCTGCCGCTTTTCGCACTGGTCTGGGGGGCACGGTCTGCCGACATATCGGAGCTGTGGCAAAGGTTCCTGAACGGGTTCCAGGTCGGAAACACCCGTGTTTCGCCGACCGATTTCCTGATCTTCGCGGTCATCTTCGCCGCCGGTTACATGGTGACGCGCCTGTTCCAGGGCGCCCTGCGCGGATCGGTCCTGCCGCGCACGACGCTGGACCAAGGCGGCCAGAATGCCATCGTGTCGGGCGTCGGCTATATCGGCATCTTCCTGGCCGCGCTGCTGGCCATCAACTTCGCCGGGATTGATCTCTCCGGTCTGGCGATTGTCGCCGGTGCGCTTTCGGTGGGCATCGGCTTTGGCTTGCAGAACATCGTGTCGAACTTCGTCTCCGGCATCATCCTGCTGATCGAGAGGCCGGTCAGCGAAGGGGACTGGATCGAGGTCGGCCAGGTGCAGGGGACCGTTCGGTCGATCTCGGTCCGCTCCACCAGGATCCAGACCTTCGACCGATCCGACGTGATCGTGCCGAACGCGGATCTCGTCACCCAGCAGGTCACGAACTGGACCCGCTACAACCTGTCCGGTCGCCTGATCGTTCCGGTCTCGGTGGCCTTCGGCACCGACACCCGAAAGGTCGAACGCGTGCTGCGCGAGATAGCCGAGGCGCAGCCGCTGGCGGTGCTCAACCCGCCCCCGATGATTGCCTTCATGGGGTTCGGCGCCGATGCGATGAATTTCGAAATCCGGATGATCCTGCGGGATGTGAACTTTTCGCTGTCGGTCCGGACAGAGGTGAACCACCGGATCGTCGAGCGGTTCGCCGAGGAGAACATCGAGATCCCGTTTGCACAGACCGAAGTCTATCTGCGCAATGTCGATGCCCTTGGGCGCGCGCTGCGCGGCCTGACGGCCGCGCCCGAGGCGGGGGGGGTGGACACTGTCACGCAGGCTGCCGCACCGACCGCAGCACCGACCGGCACACCCAAGGGCCAGCGCAGCGCCACCGTCGGAAAGGAGGCAGAATGACCACCGACCATCTGTTTCGCAAGGATGCCTACCTCCGCGAGGCCGAGACGCGGGTGATCGGTCATACGGCAGAGGGCGGGATCATCTGCGACCGCAGCCTGTTCTATGCCACAGGTGGCGGTCAACCGGGCGATTCCGGCCTTCTGACCTGGCCTGGCGGACAATTGGCCATCGCGACGGCAGTCAAGGCCGAGGGCGGCCAGATCGCGCTGGTTCCGGCCGAACCCGCCACCATGCCGCCGGTCGGCACGACGGTCCTGCAAAGGCTGGACTGGGACCGCCGCCATCGCCACATGCGCGTGCATACGGCCCTGCACCTGCTGTCCGTCGTGATCCCCCTGCCGGTGACAGGAGGCCAGATCGGCGCGGAACGCGGTCGGCTGGATTTCGACATGCCCGACCCGCCCGCCGATGTGCAACTCCTCGAAGACCGGTTGAACGCCCTGATCGGGCTCGACCTTCCCGTGACGGATAGCTGGATCACAGATGCAGAGCTTCTGGCCAACCCGTCGCTGGTCAAGACCATGTCCGTCCAGCCACCGCTGGGCCAGGGCCGGATCCGGCTGGTTCGGATCGGCGAAGGCGCGGCGCAGGTCGATCTGCAGCCCTGCGGAGGCACCCACGTCGCCCGCACCGCCGAGATCGGACGGGTGGAGATCGGCAAGATCGAAAAAAAGGGCCGCCAGAACCGCCGCGTCACGATCACTCTGCTGTCTTGATCCGTCCTGCCTCTTGCACCCCCGCATGTGACCGCATAAGGAGTGCGTCAAGGACAGTTGGCCGAGTGGTCGAAGGCGCACGCCTGGAAAGTGTGTAGGCGGGGAACCGTCTCGAGGGTTCGAATCCCTCACTGTCCGCCATATCTTCGCGCAACACGCTGAAATGATTGGTGTTTTTGGGGTCACTTTCTTGGACCCGCCGAGAAACCCACAAATCTGCCCACAATTTGAAAAACTGTCCTGTTGTTCCTGCGGCGAAGCACTCTGCCCGCCGCAAACGGCCCGAGGGCCAAATCAGGGACCGAGAGACATGACCACACCCACCACGATTGCAGAGGCATTCAACCTCTGGACCGAAGCGAACCGCGCCGCCCATGAGACGGCGGAACCGGCCGAAATGGAGCGGCACCTTGACCGCGCCCACGATCTTGCGAAGCTGGCCGTCGAACTGCCCGCCACCACCCCCGCCGACGTGTGGGCCCTGATCCGCATGACGACGGACAGCCCGGATGACGGGCTGAACGTGTCGCATCGCTGGGTGATCGCCCGCGCCCATGCAGAGGTCGCAGCATGAGCGGGGCGGTTCTGATGTTCACCAGCCGCCGCACCCGCCCGCAGCCCTCGGCAGATGCCGGGGGCGCTTTCGCGGCGCTGTTCCTCCGCTTCCTCGATGTGGACGCGCGCCTGACCGCCGCAGAGGATGCGGGCGACCTGACAGCATGGCAGGTCGTGGCCGCCGATCTGGACGCCCTGCGCGCCTCTGCGCTGCGGCTGGAGCCGGTCACAGCCGACGATATGCGCCGCCGTGTGGTGATCTTCTGCAATGCGCCCTTGCCCTCGGATCGGGGGACAGATGCGGCGCTGATCCGCGAAGCGCGTCACGCCCTCGGTCTGCCGCCGAACGCCTGACCATCCGGCGCGGGCGCCACCACGCACCACCCCGCGCCGTCTGCCTTCGGTCCCGTCACGGCTCACCACGGCTGCGTTATCGGTCCCGACCACCATTGACAGACCCGAAAGCCGCGCGCCGTTCCATGACAGGGGCGGCGCTTCTCAATCCGGGGAAACGGTTGCCGCGCTGGATGTTCCGCCGTCCGGTCGCGTCCTGATCCTCGGAAGGCGGAGGGAGGCCCACCCTTCCAATACCCCCCCGGCAGGGTGCCCCCCCCGGGGGGGGGGGGAATCGCGCGGGCCGTTCCAGATACTCCACCCCCGCCCGTGCCACAGAATTTTTTTCCCAAACCGATTGTTTCGATTGGGTCTATTGACAGACCGGCAAGGGAAAAGGGAGTTTCTGTCTGTTCAGACAATCCTTTTGACGGGACATAGAATGCGCCTTTTGAGAATTACGAGCTTTATTCTGGTTTCAGCCGGGCTTGCTGCCTGCCAACCCACAGCACCGGTTGTTGAAAAGGCGACCGCAAACCTAATTGCGATTAGCTATGATGCATATGGATCAACCCCCACGCTCACCCCGGCCGCTCTCGACATGGCGATCGAACACTGCAAGAAGCAAGGTCTTTTTGCTAACTACAGGGGCGCGGGCGCACCCAACCCATTGTCTACAAAAGAGGTTCACACCTTCGTTTGTGAAAGAACCAAGACCAACGACAACGCTGTAATAGCTGCGCAGAACCAGCAATATGCGGCGGCTTCCGCAGCAATGTCAGGCGCAGTTGACGGCTTTTTCGATGCCTACAATGCAGCATCTCCGACCTACACCCGCTGCACCACTGTAGGATTTACGACCAACTGCACGTCATACTAGTAGTAGAGGTGCATCCCTTCGGCGCGATCCGAGTGCGATCCTGCACGCATGTCGAAGATCCTCGCCCTTGCGCCGAAGCGCCCCGCCCGCATGTCCCAGAAGGTCCGCGCCGCCGTCGAGGCGATTGTCATGCATGGCATGAACCACACCCAAGCCGCCGAGTTCGCCGGCATGAGCCGAAACGGGCTACAGAAGGCGTTGAAACGGCCGGAGGTCAAAGACCTGATCGAGGATCGCCGGGCGCGGCTGGTTGCAGAGTTCGACAGCAACCGGGCGTTCTACCGGGCGCGGGCGCTGGAAGAAGGCTACAAGCTGATGCTTGAGGCCAAGAGCGAGAGCGTCAAGGCGCGGTTGATCGAGTTCCTCGCCTCCGACGCCAAGGTGTCGCCCGTGGCCGTCCACATCGACGCCCGCAGCGTCCAGCCGGTCGGCTACCAGTATCGGCGCCCCGGCACCCCTCAGGCGTTGCATGACTTGGGAGAGGACGCCAACTGTTAGTGCCAAGCCGGGGCTGGCCCTACACGGCGAACCTCCCACCCTCCACGATCCGGGCCTGACCAAGGGCGGTGAGGCTTTCCAGCAGGGGTTGCACCGATCCGGCGCGGGCGCGGTGGAATTGGCGGGCGACCTGATCGGGTGTCGCGGTGCCAAGGTCGGAGAGGGCGGCGCGGACGGCGGCGATCTGTTCGGGCAGGGATTTGGGCCACGGGGCCTTGGTTGCCGTATCGGCAGGACCGATCTCCATCGTGGTCTGTTCACCTTGCGCCACGGCGGCGCGGCCTGCCGGGTTCTGGTAATCGGGGCGCAGCCAGCGGATATGCCCCCGCGCCTCTTCCGCCGCGCGTTGGCGGTTGAGGTCTACAAGGCGGTGTAGGATTTCGTCATCCGACAGGTCGGCGGGCCAGCCATAGGCATCCGCCACGGCAGCGTCGATCTGGTCATGCAGGTCGCGCAGGATGCCGATCAGGCCCTGATCGTAGGTTTCCCTGTCCTTCCCTTCGATCCGCTCCCCGGCGCGGAGTTTTTCCAGCACGTTATACATGGCCGTGAGCGTCAACTTCGGATGCGCCGCCTGCTGCGCCTTTCTGTGCGCGTCCAGTTGTTCGCCCAGCGAGTTGAGGCGGGCCCTTTGCGCCCCGGTCGGGTCGGGAAAGGGGAAGGGGTCGAAGCACAGGGATTTGTTGTAGCGGGGGCGGTCCTCAAGCGTCCCACCTGCACCGAGCGACCAGACAACATGTAACCGCGAAGACAAGACGGCGAGGGTTGTCACATCGCCACTGCCAATCGCGATGAGCATGTTGTCAGGCAGAACAGAGCCATCGAGAAACTGAAACACGCGATGCTTTGTGGTCTCAACTGTCGCAATGTAACGCGGCAATCCCGCCAAGGCGGGTCGCAAGTCCTTGCGCGGTTCGCCATGAACCCACCAGTTCCGCCTGTAGCTTTCGCGGTTGTTCTGGTCCCGCTCTGGTTTTACCTTGTCCAGCACATGCTGATAGACCGCAGGGAAACGGCTACGCACTTCTGCCTCCGTCAGCCCAAACAGGTCGATCACCATCACCCCGCGCGGGCTGGCTGTCAGGTCGCGCCCATTGCGATAGTCTCGGATGTGCTTCTCCAGCCCCGGCACTGTCCCAAGGCCCAAAGCGCGGGCCTCTGCCGGGGTGGTAATGAAGCCCGCACCAATCAGTTGCATCCCCCGATGCGCCAACCGCTCATTCGCCTTCAACGGCACCGCCCCCGCCACATCCGCCCCAATCCGCAGATCGGCGAAGATCTTGCCCTTCTCCATCTCGAACCGGACGGGCCGCCCCTCAGCCTCATACTCCCCCTTTCCACCCGCGAGGGCGAGGCCTTCGAACTGACGCGCGGTCAGGAGACCGAACTGCCCCAGGCCCTGAAGTGGCAGGTCGCCCGGGCAGATGAAGACTATGACGCGGCGCTGGTCGAAGCCCGCCGCATCACCGTCGACACCACCCGCATCGCGTCCGAGTCTTTCCCCATGGCGATTCCGCCCGAGGAGGCAGAACGCCGCTGCCGCCGCGCGTTGATGGAGGCCTGGATCGGTCGGGAAAGCGCCACCTTTCGCCTGCCGCCCTCGCGCCTCGCCCTCGACCCTGCCGACGTGATCCGGCTCGCGCATGACGCCCGTGAGGTCGAGTTCCGCCTGGTCTCCGTCGCCGATGCTGAGGCGCGGGGCATAGAAGCCGTTCGCCAGGACCGCGCCGCCTATGACCTGCCACCCGGTGATCCCCGCCCGGCCTCTCTCGCCAGCCCCGTCGTCTTTGGCACGCCGGAAGTGGTGATGCTGGACCTGCCGCAGATCAGCGAGGACCAGCCTGCCCATCGCCCCCTGATCGCCGCCCATGCCAGCCCCTGGCCGGGCGAGATCGCGGTGTTCCGCAGCGCCTCGACGGACGGGTTCGCGTTGCTGACGACCTTCGGCAGTCGGGCGCGGATCGGGACGCTGGCCTTCGACCTCTTTCCCGGCCCCACTTCACGCTTCGATCTGGGCAATGCGCTGGTCGTCGATCTTCTGTCGGGGACGCTCGAGAGTGTGACGGACCTCGCCTTGTTCGGCGGGGCGAATGCACTGGCCGTCGAGACGGCGGCCGGTGTCTGGGAGATCGTCCAAGCAGGCGCGGCCGAACTGATCGCCCCCGGCCGGTACCGCCTGACCCGCCTCCTGCGCGGCCAGTGCGGAACTGAACATGCGATGGGTAATCCCGCCCCCTCGGGTGCGCGGGTGGTCGTGCTCGACATAGCGCTGTCTTCGCTGCCCATCGCCGAGGCTGATCTCGGACTGCCGTGGAATTGGCGTGTCGGCCCGGCTGCACGGGCAGTGAGCGACGCTAGTTACGCCGCGCTGGGCTTCACCCCCACTGGCCGGGGCCTTGTTCCCTTCGCCCCGGTTCATGTGGAGCAGCCTTGGCGGACGACACGCAGTCCCGGCGATCTGACCATCCGCTGGACGCGCCGGTCCCGCGCGCTGGTCGCCGATGCCTGGGAACAGGTCGAGGTGCCGCTGGCCGAAGACCTCGAATCCTACGACGTCCAGATCCTCGACGGGACAACCGTCAAGCGGACGCTGACCAGCAGCACGACCTCCGTCCTCTACACCGCTGCACAGCAGAGTACCGATTGGGGTGCACCGCTCGGCCCCAGCCAGACGCTGGCGCTCCGCATCTTCCAGCTCTCGAACCGCCTCGGCCGCGGCACGCCCGCCGCGGTCACGCTGCAATTCTGATCCCAACTCACGGGAACCCCCATGTCCGACACCACGACCCATCTGGGCCTGCCATACCTTCTGGCGGCGCAGGCGCAGAAGCATGTCACGCACAACGAGGCACTGCGCCTGCTCGACGCCATGGTTCAGCTCTCCGTTCTCGACCGCACGCGGACGGCCCCGCCCGCCAGCCCCGCCGATGGGAACCGGCATCTTGTGGCCTCGGGCGCCACCGGCCTCTGGGCTGGGTGGGACTTGAACGTGGCCTTCTGGGTTGACGGCGCGTGGATCCGGCTGGTGCCGCGCACCGGCTGGCTGGTGTGGGTCGCGGCGGAAGGCCTGTTCCTCGTCTGGACCGGCAGCGCTTGGGAGGTGGTGGGCGAGCCGCGCGACGTTTCGGAAGCGGTCTTCAGCCTCGTGAACGATGCGGACCCGACAAAGAAGGCGACCTTCTCGCTGGTGGGCATAACCGCCGGGACGACGCGGAGTTTCACTCTGCCCAACACCTCGTCGGAACTGGCGATCCTCGCGGGCACGCAGACCTTCGCCGGCAACAAGACGTTTTCGGGGACTCTGACCGCCTCGGGCACCGTCACCGTCTCAGCCGCTTCGGCCACCATCGGCACGGCGACGACGACCGCCACCTACGGCATGGGCACGGGTGCCACGACCACAGGCGTGACCAAAACCGTGAATCTCGGCACCGGCGGCGCCTCTGGATCGACCACGGTCGTGAACATCGGCTCTGCGACGGCTGGCGCGAGCGGCACCACGGTGGTGAACACGCCCACAGTCACATTCGCCAATGCCGTCACGCAGGTCGGCATGCCGCAGGCAAACCTGACCGCGCAACTGCTCGGCCTCGGCGGGGCCACGGCCGACAGTTACAACCGGATGTCGGTCAACACGCCTGCGGTGCTCCTGAACAACGCAGGCGCGGGCATCGAGACGACCGTCAACAAGGCCGCCGCCGGGAATGACGCCGCCCGCGCCTTCAAGACCGGATTCTCCGCTCGTGCCCTGATCGGCCTTCTCGGTAATGACGACTTCAGCTTCAAGGTCAGCCCGGACGGATCAGCGTTCTTCGACGCGATCAGGATCGACCGAACCAGCGGCCAGGTGGAACTACCGCAGCCCACGGTCTTGCCAGGTCTGGCCGCAGCGCCATCGCCGCCCCCCGCAGGCAAGGCCGCCCTCTATGCCCGCAACCGCGCAGGCGCACCGTGGATCGATGTGATGCGCCCCTCCGGCCGGGATTTCCCCTTGCAGCCGCATTTCGGGGTCAACCGGATCGCGAACTGGTCTCCTTCGGTCAGCACCACGATCACGACCGAGGGCCTGCCGATCACCTCGGTCGGCACCGTCTCGCACCCGACGCTGGCCGCCACGAACCTTGCCGCCTCGATGCGCCGATGGCGCCTGACCTCCGCGGCCGTCGTGGACTCGGTCGCCGACCAGCGATCCGCAGGCTGGGCCTGCTGGCGCGGCAACGCGGCGGGCCTCGGCGGCTGGACCTTCGTCACGCGGATTTCGCTGACAACCCTGCAGGCGACAGGGATGGGGTTCTTCGGCCTCTACGGCTCCACCGCCGCGCTGGCGACCACCCTGACGCTGGCCGCTGCCATCAACTGCATCGGCATCGGATTCCAGCGCGGAACCCACACCCGTTGGCAGCTGGTCGCGAACGACGGCACCGGGGCGCCGACGCTCACCGACATGGGCGCGTCCTTCGCCATTGCCACGGGCGGGGTGCTGACCTTGTTCATCGCCGCCCCGCCGAATGGCAGCTCGGTATGGGTGCGTGTCGTCGACGAGGTTTCGGGCGCGATCTTCGAGCAGGAACTCACCGCCGACCTGCCAGCAGCCACCCAGTTCCTGTCGCCGCGCCTGTTCCTGAACACCGGCGCGACAGCCGCCGCCGTCGCCTACGACTGCGCAGGGGTCTACATCGAGACGGACTTCTGAGTCACATGCGTGATCAGTTCGCTAGCGGATCAAGGAACCGATATCCAATCCCGGGTTCCGTCGCGATGAACCGGGGGTTCGCGGCATCATCGCCCAGTTTCTGACGCAACTGGCGGATGTAGACCCGCAGATACTGGCTGTCCTCGGCATGGGCGGGGCCCCAGATCGCGCGCAAGATCATCTCTTGCGTGACCAGTCGCCCCCGATGGCTCGCCAGCATCCATAGAAGGTCGAACTCCCGCCGCGTGAGGTGAAGGGGGATGCCGTCCATCATGGCGGAATGATCAGCGGCGTCGATTCTGAGCGCACCAATGGTCAACAGAGATGGCACCGCCTCGGAGCTGCGATCCCGCAAGAGGCCGCGAACTCGGGCAAGAAACTCCTTCACGCCGAAGGGTTTGACCACTTAGTCCTGCGCGCCCGCATCCAGCGCCTCGACCTTGTCGCTCTCATCGGCGCGAACCGAAAGGATCAGGACAGGAACCGGGCTCCAACCCCGCAGGTCGCGCAGCACGGAAAGGCCGTCGGCATCCGGAAGGCCCAGGTCGAGCACGACCAGCGCCGGCGCCTCGCGCGCCGCCATTGCCAGCCCTTCGCGCGCGGTGCCCGCTTCGATCACGCCATAGCCTTCGGCTTCGAGCGCCACACGCAGAAACCGGCGGATCGGAGCTTCGTCGTCGATAACTAGAATACGGGCAGGGACACTCACGCAGCGACCTCGGGGTTGTGGAGGGGGAGTGCCATCACGATACGCGTGCCGGTGCCATCGGGCCAGCCGGTCTCGGCCCGGATCGAGCCGCCCATCGCCTCGATCAGCCCCTTGCAGATGGCAAGGCCGAGGCCGGTGCCTGCCCGCTGACGGTCGCCCCCGGCCACTCGGTAGAACATGTCGAACACGCGGGATTGATCCTCGGGTGGGATTCCGGGGCCACGGTCGGAAACCGAAAGCTCGACGCGGACCCCCTGCAACCGGGCGGTAACGTCAATTGCGGTTCCTTCGGGCGCATACTTGGCGGCGTTGTCGAGGATGTTGACCAGCACCTGTTCCAGAAGCATTCCATCGGCCAGGATCAATGGAAGGTTCGGCGCGATGTCTGACTGTACGTCATGACCGCGCAGGACGCTGCGCGTCCGCGCCCGTGCGCCCCCGACGATCTCGGCCACATCCTGCGGGGCAAGCCGGGGCTTCAGCGCGCCGTGGCCGAGGCGCGTCATGTCGAGCAGATTTTGGACATAGCGGTCCAGCCGCTCGCCTTCCTCGCGGATGTTCTCGGCCAGATCACGCCGTGCGTCCGGGGGAAGATCGGCATCTACAAGATGTCCAGCCGCACCGATGATGGTCACCAGCGGCGTGCGCAAGTCGTGGCTGACGCTGTTCAGCAGAGCCGTGCGCAGCCGGTCGGTTTCGGTCGCAAGCTGGGTGGCCGCAAGGTCCTCGGTCAGCCGCAGCCGTTCCAGCGCCAGAGCGATCTGGTCGATCAGCGCATCCAGCAACCGCCGGTCGGTGCGCAAAAGCTGGCGGTCGTCGGCGTAGGCGATGCCAAGCACCCCCAGCCGCCGGTCTCCGGCCACTAATGGCAGGAAGAACCACCGGGCGGTGGGTAGGGTGTCCGATCCCCGGCCAGCCGCTTCCCCCTTATCCCAAGCGAACTGCGCGGCGGACTGGTCGCGGACGTCCAGCCGATCCTCGGGCGGGAAGCCCCCCACCACCCGTAACTCCGCCCCGCGCGGCATCAGAAGCACCGCTTCGCAGCGCAGCGTCGTCGCCACATGGCTGACCGAGGCCCAGACGACATCGTCGGCCGTGGCAGCGGCGGCGACACGCCGGCTGAAGTCGTAAAGCTTGTTTGTGCGGTCGGCGATGGCGGCCTGCGCTTCCACCCGCGCCCGCAGCCGTGCGGCAAGGTTGCCGGTGATCAGGGACGCTGTGAGGAACAGCCCCAAGGTCAGCAATTCGCCCTGCCGCGAAACGATGAAGGTATAGCGCGGGTGGGTGAAGAGGAAGTTGTAGGCCATGAAGCCGAGGACGGCAGTAGCAAGGGCGGGGCCCAGACCACGGCGGCTGGCCACGACAACCACGGCCGTCATGTAGATCACGCTGAGGCTGGCCACCGGGAACAGCTGTTCGGCCCCCCAGGAACAGGCCGAGGCGATGGCGACGGCAAGCACCGCCTCGCCCCAAGCCTTTGGTTCTGACGCCAGGCGTGGCAGGCGGAACCGGCTCGCCTTCGGCTTCTCGTCCGGTTCCGAGGCGATGGTGACCTCGAACGGCCCTGCCTTGCGCAGAACATCGGTCGCCACATCCTCGGACGCCCACTTCGCCCAGAACGGGCGGGGCCGCGGGCGGCCGATCACGATGCGCCGGACATTGCGGTCGCGGGCATAGGTCAGGATCGCCTCGGCCACGTCATGCTCGGCCTCCAGCGTGGCCAGTTCCGCGCCCAAGCGTTCGGCAAGGCGCAGGCTGCCCGCGAGCCGGTCCTTGTCGGCCTCAGGCAAGGTTTCCATCCGCGCCTGCGCCACGTTCACCGCGATCCATTCGGCGCGCGCCCGGTCGGCGCTGCGCTTGGCGACGCGGATCGCCTCGCGCGCAGCGGGGCTTTCGTTGATGCAGACAAGGATGCGCTCCTGCGTGGGCCAGGGCCCTGCGATGGCGTTCGCGGCCATGTGTTCGCGCAGTTGCGCGTCCACTCGGTCAGCGGCGGCGCGCATGGCAAGCTCCCGCAGCGCCGTCAGGTTGCCCTTGACGAAGAAGGACCCAAGCGCACGAGCGGCCTGATCGGCCGGATAGACCTTGCCCTGCTTCAGGCGATCCACGAGCTCATCGGGCGGCAGGTCAATCAGCTCGATCTCGTCGGCCATCTCCAGCGCGCCGTCAGGCACGGTCTCGCGAACGCGCACGCCGGTGATGCGGGCCACCGTCTCGTTCAGCGTCTCGATGTGCTGGATGTTCAGCGTGGTGTAGACGTCGATCCCGGCGGCCAGCACCTCTTCGACATCCTGCCAGCGCTTTTCATGGCGGCTGCCATCGGCGTTGGTATGTGCCAGTTCGTCGATCAGGGCGAGCGCGGGCTTGCGCGCCAGAAGACCATCCAGGTCCATCTCGGTCAGCGCGCGGCCCTTGTGGATCACGGGCTTGCGGGCGAGCTGCGGCAGTCCCGCAAGCTTCGCCTGCGTCTCAGCCCGGCCATGCGTTTCGATCAGCGCGGCGACCACATCGACGCCTTCCGCCCGCTTGCGGTGCGCGTCGTCCAGCATCGCCCAGGTCTTCCCGACACCCGGGGCCGCACCCAGAAAGACCTTCAGCCGACCCCGCCCCTCACGCGCAGCCTGCGTGAGAAGTGCTTCAGGAGAGGGGCGAATTTCGGCATCTGGGGTCATTCGGTGGCTTGTCCTTCGCCTCCAGCGGGCGGCATCGGAAAGGCTTCGTCAAGCGCGATGTTGGTGAGCAGCACATTCACCCGGGGTTCGCCGTAAAGGCCGAGGAACGGGCCTTCGGTCGCGGCCTCGATCAACGCCCGTACGGCGCCTGCGTCCACACCGCGCGCGGCGGCAATCCGGCCAACCTGCGCGAGCGCGTTTTCTGGGCTGATGTGCGGGTCAAGACCGGAGCCGGAGGCGGTGACGGCGTCGATGGGCGCGGTGGCCCCATTCGCGGTCTCCCATTCTGTACGGCGCTCCGCGACCGTGGCGATCAGCGCCGCCGACGTCGGCCCGAGGTTCGAGGCGCCGGTTCCGGCAGCATTCCAGTCACTGGCTGAGGGGCGCGGGTGCAGGTAGCCCGCCCCGGTGAACGGCTGCGCGATCAGGGACGACCCGATGACGGCGCCATCTGCTTCGATCAGGCTGCCATTGGCGACGGCGGGGAACAGCGTCTGCGCGGCGCCGGTCATCGCCAGCGGATAGGCCAGACCCGTCAGCAGCGTGAAGAACGCCGTCAGGGCGATAGCGGGGCGGAGGTGATTGAGCATTTGTCTCTCCTTCAGGCGAGGTTCAGGGCGACAAGGGCCGCGTCGATGGCCTTGATCCCGATGAAGGGCACGATCAGGCCACCCAAGCCGTAGATCAGAAGGTTCCGGCGCAGCAGTGCGGCAGCGCTGGATGGACGGTAGGCCACCCCGCGCAGGGCGAGCGGCACCAACGCCACCAGGATCAGCGCGTTGAAGATCACCGCCGACAGGATGGCCGAAGTGGGCGAGGCCAGCCCCATGATGTTCAGCGCCCCCAAACCCGGATAGGCCGCAACGAAGATCGCGGGAAGGATGGCGAAGTATTTCGCAACGTCATTGGCGATGCTGAACGTCGTCAGCGCCCCGCGCGAGATCAGCAGTTGCTTGCCCACCAGCACCACCTCGATCAGCTTGGTCGGGTCGCTGTCGAGGTCGATCAGGTTCGCGGCCTCCTTCGCGGCCGGGGTGCCCGCGTTCATCGCCACGCCCACATCGGCCTGCGCGAGGGCCGGCGCGTCGTTCGACCCGTCGCCGCACATGGCGACCAAGCGCCCGCCCGCCTGCTCGCGGCGGATGAGGTCCAGCTTCATCTCGGGCGTCGCCTCGGCGAGGAAATCGTCCACCCCCGCCTCGGCGGCGATGGCTGCGGCGGTCAGGGGGTTGTCGCCCGTGATCATGACAGTGCGGATTCCCATGGCGCGGAGTTCGGCGAACCGTTCGCGCACGCCGGGCTTGACGATATCCTTGAGGTGCACCGCGCCGAGGATCTCGGTCCCTTCGGCCACCAGAAGCGGCGTGCCGCCGGACCGCGCAATGGCATCGACTTGTGCCGCGAGTGCCTGTGGCGGGGTCTTGCCGGTCAGCCGGATCACCGCATCCGTCGCGCCCTTTCGGAACGACCGGCCATCAACATCGAGCCCCGAAAGCCGCGTCTGCGCGGTGAAGGCCACGGACTCGGCACGTGGAGGCATGGCAGGCACGGCCCCCAGCACCTCGCGCGCCTTGTCGACGATGGACTTGCCCTCGGGCGTCTCGTCGGCCAGCGAGGCCAGCGCCGCCGCCTCGGCCAGCCGCCGCAGGTCAACCCCGGGCGCGGGGATCAGCGCATCGGCCATCCGGTTGCCGAAGGTGATCGTGCCGGTCTTGTCCAGAAGCAACGTGTCGACGTCCCCAGCCGCCTCGACCGCGCGGCCGGATTTGGCGATGACGTTGGCCTTCACCAGCCGGTCCATCCCGGCGATGCCGATGGCGGACAGCAGTCCGCCGATGGTGGTCGGGATCAGCGTCACAAACAGCGCGCCCAGCACGATCACCGGAATGGTGGTGCCGGAATAGCTGGCAAAGGCGGGCAGCGTGACGACGACGAACAGGAAGATCAGCGTCAGCCCGACCAGCAGGATGTTCAGCGCGATCTCGTTCGGGGTCTTCTGCCGCTCCGCTCCTTCGACCAGCGCGATCATCCGGTCGAGGAAGCTTTTCCCCGGCTCCGCCGTGACCCGGATGACCAGCCAGTCAGAGACAACCGTGGTGCCGCCCGTGACGCTGGACCTGTCGCCCCCCGCCTCGCGGATCACCGGGGCGCTTTCGCCGGTGATGGCGCTTTCGTTGACCGAGGCCACGCCGCGCACCGCCTCGCCATCCGCCGGAATGATCTCGCCCGCCGCGACATGGACGAGCTGGCCCGCCCGCAGCCCGGTTGACAGGGTTTCGGTCCCCTTGGCTGGATCGTCACCAGCGTCCGAAAGCACGCGGACCTTCGTTTCCGACTTTGTCGCGCGCAGCGTATCGGCCCGCGCCTTGCCGCGCCCTTCGGCCAACGCTTCGGCGAAATTGGCGAAGATCACGCAAAGCCACAGCCAGGCTGCGATGTGCAAGGAGGTGCCCGCACCCGGAACGCCCGTCAGCAGGTCGCGCAGACCCAGCACGGTGGTCATCGCCGCGACAACGGCGGTCACGAACATCACCGGGTTGCGCCACAGGCTGCGGGGGTGGAGCTTGGTGACGCTCGCGCGGATCGCGGCGGGGTAAAGGCCGCTCATGTCGGCCGATTTTGCTTGTTTCGACATCTGGATGCCTCAGAAGCTCTGCCCGGCCATCCGCGCGGTCTCTTCCGCGATGGGGCCAAGGGCGAGGACAGGAAAGAAGGTCAGCGCGCCGAGGATCAGCACGGTGAGGATGAGAAGCGTCACGAACAGCGGCCCATGCGTGGGGAAAGTGCCACTTGTGACGGGGGCCTGCGGTTTGCGGATCATCGAGCCGGCGATGGCGAGCATCGGCATGATGATCGCATAGCGGCCGAGCAGCATGATGATCCCGAGCGCGGTCGTATGCCAGACCTCCGCCGCGCCGAAGCCCGCGAAGGCCGAGCCGTTGTTCCCGGTGGCGCTGGAATAGGCGTAAAGGATTTCGGTCATCCCGTGCGGCCCCGCATCCTGCACCGCTGCCAGCGCCGCAGGCACCGTTGCCGCCACCGCCCCGCCCACCAGAATGCCCAGGGGCATCGACAGGAAGGCCAGCACCGCCAGCGTCACCTCGCGCCCCTCGATCTTGCGGCCCAGGTATTCGGGCGTCCGCCCTACCATCAGCCCGGCCAGGAACACGGCGAGCACCACATAGAGGAGCATCCCATACAGCCCCGCGCCGACGCCGCCGAAGATCACCTCGCCGATCTGGATACTGAGCAACATTACGAGGCCCGACAGCGGCATGAAGCTGTCATGCATCGCGTTGACCGACCCGTTCGACGCGGCCGTGGTCGAGGCCGCCCAGAGCGCCGACAGCATCGCGCCGAACCGCTGCTCCTTGCCCTCCATGTTCGCGCCGAGGCCCAGGGCGGGGTTGCCCGCAACTTCGTAGGCATGGATCACCGCCAGACCGGCCACGAACATCAGTGCCATCGCAGAAAAGATCGCCCAGCCCTGCCGCCGGTCCCCGGCCATGCGGCCGAAGAGGAAACAGAAGGCGACTGGGATCAGCAGGATCGACAGGCTCTGCGCCAAGTTCGAGGCAAGCGTCGGGTTCTCGAACGGATGCGCCGAGTTCACGCCGAAGAACCCGCCGCCATTGGTGCCAAGCTGCTTGATGGCGATCTGCGCGGCGGCGGGGCCGCGGGCGATAACCTGCTCCTGGCCCTCGATCCCCGTTGCAACCACCGCGCCTTGCAGGGTCTGCGGCACGCCTTGCGCGGCGAGGAACAGCGCCAGCACCACCGACAGGGGCAAGAGAATCCACAGGACCGATCGGGTCAGATCGACCCAGAAGTTGCCAAGCGTTGCCCCCTTGGCCGCGACAAAGCCGCGGATCACCGCCACCGCCACGGCCATGCCGGTGCCCGCGCTGACGAAGTTCTGCACCGTCAGCCCAGCCATCTGGCTGAGATAGCTCAACTGCGCCTCGCCCGAATAGGCCTGCCAGTTGGTGTTGGTCACGAAGCTGACGGCGGTGTTGAAAGCCAGGTCAGGCGCCATGCCGCCGATGCCGTCGGGGTTCAGCGGCAGCGCGCCTTGCGCCCTGAGCAGGGCGTAGAGCACGACAAAGCATGTGGCGTTGAACGCCAGAACGGCCAGCGCATAGGCCCCCCAGCCCATGCCTCGGTCGGGCACGGCACCGCTGAGGCGCAACAGCGCAGCCTCGATCCGCAGCAGCGCCGCAGGAAGGTTCCCTGCGTAGACGCGGGCCATCCAGACGGCAAGGAGCCAGGCAAGACCGACAAGTGCTGCGAAATAAACAAGGTAGGAAAGCAGGGTCATGTTGCGGCGCCCCTCAGAACCGGTCCGGCCGCAGCAAGGCTGCACCAAGGTAGACGAACAGGCCCGCTGCCACGGCGAGCCCCAGGATCAGATCGAACATGATGCCGCCCTCACAGCCGATCGACGGCACGGATGCCGACGGCGAAGGCTGCGAAAACAGCGAGGCTGAGGACGATGTAGAGAAGGTCCAGCATGGAAAGGCTCCCTAGGTTGCTGTGCTGGACACTGCCGTAGGGCTGCGTAAAGGCTCCATTCGAGAAGGGGTCGGATCGCGTAAGGAACGCGTAAAGGGAACCCGCTCGGTCGCGCACAGGTCGGCCTATGCACTTCCTGACGTCGCAATTTACAACGCGCGCAGTCGGCAGCCGGCCGGAATTCAAGGCTTCTGAAGTGGAGAAGGTTCGACGTCAGAACCATCCCCTCCGCCAAAACCCTCGGATTTCGTTGCGGTATTTGAACGCGGTTGGTGGATGGCGCCGACCGGCCCGGCAACGCGGAAAAGTGCTTCGCCGTGATGGCGTTCGCGTCCGCTGCGTTGTGGCCGCATGCTTCGGCCGGGCCCTGTCTGGTCCACCGCCACTTTCCCTGTTGTCAGCGATGCTTGCGCGCCTTGCCTTGGTTGTTCTGTGCTTCTGCGGTCTTGCCGTGCGGGATGAGGAATGGGTTTCCCGCTGGAAGGCATCGGGTCCAGGCGAACGGCGCCTGTCCGGGGGCCCGTCCAGGAATTGCGGGATGCGCTTGGTCCGCCCGGGCCCGCAGCGGCGACAGAGACCGCGGGCGTCTGATCATTCGACAGGTGCCTGTCGGGGGAAAGAGTGGCCTCTTCGTCACGCCCTTTTCCCTTTTCTCGGGCGATTTGTGATTTTAACACAAGGGTTTGGCGGATTCTGGATGTGCAGGAACGCGTGCAGCAGAGCAGTGCAGACGGGCGTATGCACGCAGCGCACGGTGTTGGGGCGTTAAGGTTAGGGGTGTATCCCCTCAGCATACGGTCTGGACTCTGGGCGGGGAGTCGTGAGATGATACCACGCCATGCATTCACCGCGTCCGATTTACTTTCTTGCTCTCAGTCCGCCAGCAATCAGGCTTGGTGGGGAAGTCATGTTTGAGGGGCTTACAGCTTCCACAATATGGCAAGCGGTCCCGTGGGGATACGTGTATGCATTTTGCGGTGGCCTTTTTATCGCGCTTATTGCCAACGACCTTCAAAACCGCCGCTCATGGCTTCGCGAAAACTGGCTATCGCTTAGGTGCCCGTGGCGACTAGCTGGGATATCTGTCGCCAACAGGATGGAGCCGCAGCGAAACTGCTTGCAGGTCCGCGTTCAATTCAAAAAGTCACTGACAAACCCAATAATGAACGTCTACGGCACAAGCCTTGTTGGCCCGAAGGTAGGTGATCGCACGTTGTTGTTTTCACGCGCCTTGGGTGATCGGCAAAAGGATGAGTTGTCGTGGCAGGCATTGGGCGGAATTATGGTCCCGCATCCAGGCTGGACGCCTCGCCATTCTGTCTGGGGATACGACATTGGCCCAGAAGGGCTTGAATCAAATGTTTACCCAATAACCGACAAACAAAATTACCTTGTCGAGGTAGAAATTCTAGGCTGGACATACCCACTTGAAGCAAGGCGCATCGGTAATGATTGGCACTTTGTTACCTATCACGATGCTCTCAGAATTGTGGAGGCTGCATGACGAACCTTCGGAAGGCCCGCAACACCGCCGATATTGAGAAATTTATCAAGGAACACGAAGGCGACCCCCAAGGGGACGCCGATAAACTAGATGCTCTGATCAAGCGCTCTATTCAGGGAAGCGGGTCAGCAGTTCCGCCAGCATCGTCTCAGGACGCATCCGACGATTGAAGCGGAACTCAAATTCCTTGGCGTAACGCTCAAGATACTTCGGCGACACGCTGATGTGGGTTCCTTTGATTGAGCATTTCAGGTGCCGCCAAAAGTTTTCGATGGCGTTTACCGTCTCACCGTCAGGGCCGACATACTTGCCAGTAGCTTTCTTGTTCACCTGCTTCACTTCAAAGCCCGCTTTGGGCAGGTGCATGTAACCGTCGTGCCCATCCGTGTGGATTTCAGTGCCTTCCGCGACATTGGCGGCGATGATCGGCTGCAAGGTCTTTGCCTTGGTGTCGGCAACCTGCTTGATCATTACCTGACCGCCTTCGCCGCGCTCCACCATACCCAACAGAATGCCTTTGCCAGCCGCGCCACGACCGCGAACACCGGGACGGTGACCGCCAACATAAACCTCGTCGATTTCAACGATCACGCCTTCGCCGCCAATTGGCGTTTCACCGTCAACAGCGGCCATGTGTTCGCGGATCAGTTTACCCATGCGATAGGCGGTCTTGTAGGTCACGCCTAATTGGCGCTGCAATTCCTTGGCGCTAACGCCGTGGCGCGTCTGAGTGAACAGGAACACGGCATAAAACCACAGTTGCAGCGGGGTGCGGCTTTTTTCAAAAATTGAGCCGACCATCGGGTGAACGTGATGCCCACACCACTGGCAGGAGAAAGCCTGCTCCGATGCCAGCCGATACCATTTAGCCGCGCGCTTGCACTTGGGGCATTCGGTTCCTTGCCCAAACCGCACGTTGAACAGGTGATCAAGGCAAGCCTCATCAGTCGGAAACTGAGCGAAGAACTGGCGGACGTTGATCGGTTTCATGGCGGTATCTCCTATGCGTCAAACATAGGAAATCGACTACCGTATGTCAAGGGGATACACCCCTAAGGTTAACGTTTGGGAAGGGGTTGGGGGTGAGTCTGTGCGCTTTTGCGCGGCGGGTTTTGGGCCGGTTTGAACGCGGATTGACAGGGGCGGTGGGCTTGGGTTTTCTTGAAGTGAGCGCAACTTTTGGTTGCGGGTGGGGTTGCGGATCGGGTGGGGGTAAAGTGTGCGTGGGTGTGGGGACTTTATGGCTGGGGTGATCCGGCTGGCCACTTTTGCTTGGGGCGGATGCCGTGACCGCGTAAGGGCGATCTGATGGCGATGGCCCTGCTGCGACGTTTGCTTGCGATTTCGGTCCTTGTTGGGGTGCCGCTCGGTTCGCTTTGGGTGCTGTTAGGTGACTACCTCCCAACGATCAAACGTCCGCTGCACGATACACACGAAGTGACGCGCGATCTGACCGAGGAACAACCCTTTATGGTTGGACAGGACCGGTATCGATCACTCTATCTTGAAGATCGTCGGATAGCCGAAAACATTCGACGTCGCTATGGGACATGGCCGTTTGATCTGCCATCTGCTGAGGCCTGTCTCGAGGCCGGTTCGCTTGCGGAACAGGATTTTGAGGACCAGGAATTGGCTTGGTCGCGATTGCCGACGCCTGAGGCCATTCAGGTGTGCCTTGCCCGGACGCTGAACCGATTTTCCGACAGCGACGTGGCGCTCGCATGGTTGCAAGATCAAGGTTTGACGCTGACAGACTCTTTGGCAGATATCGATAACGAAGGCCGAACAAGGTTTATGTTCGGCTGGTTGTCGGAGGATGCGGGCGGTCCACAGGCGTGGTGGCAGGGACTGCCTGAAAAGCGTCGCACGGTACTGGTTGGCCTGAAGGTCGCGGTCGACATCTGCCAGAGGCGTGACCTGTGTCGGCAATTGGACAATCCGGAACAACGGGCGCCCTATTTTGTCGCCACCGTCTCAACTCAATCAAAGTTTAACAAGTGAAAGGGCCGTAGTCCGAATGACCATATATCTTGGTGGGAACCGTTTGCCTGCGGCGCCCCTGTACGGGCACTTGCAGATTGTCCGTGCGGGACGTGAATTGGAAGTCCAACCGTCAGATGGATTCTCCGGCGAATGGACCGAGAACAGTTTTTGGGTCTTTGAGAACCGGTCAGTGAACGGCACTGCGGCCGGCGGTCAACCCCATACACCCGGGTATGGAGTGTGGGGCCTTTATTCGCAAGTCGCTCTTGATATCGGCGATAGGAACGACGCGGATGTCTGGCGGGTACTGAGCGCCGCCACGGCGCATTTCTCGGAACTTTCCATCCCATACAATGCGGTCTTGCCTGCGTTTAACAGCAATAGTTTTGTCACCACCCTACTGTCGATCGTCGGGATTGAGGTAGCAGATTATATTGTTGATGCCTCCCCTGCAGAGGTTTTCGATCCGGTGACGGGGAGCACGCTTTACTTTCAAGGCTTCCCTGGTGCCGGCGCAAATGCGCTTGCCTATCAGGAGTATTCGCCAGACTTTACGCTACGAGGCGGAGTTTCGAATGATGTCATTCAAACCGGTTTTGGCGAAGACACAATTGATGGCCGAGCAGGTGATGACTGGCTGTTTGGAGCCGCAGGGAACGACAGTTTGATCAAATCTGTTGGAAATGACCCGCTTCTTGGCGGGGAGGGTGACGACTCGTTGAACGGAGGGGCCGGGAACGACTCTTTGGATGGCGGTGCTGGTAACGACACACTGGCAGGCGCGACGGGTGACGACACGTTGTTTGGTGGTGATGACAGCGACTCTCTGGCAGGTGGCGCTGGGGCGGACCTTCTTGATGGCGGTCGGGGGGCGGACTTGCTTGATGGCGGCGCCGGGAATGACATCCTTCGCTTTGACGAAGATGATTTCATCTTTGGTGGGGGTGGGCGTGACGTGGCCTATATGTCGTCTTTCCTGCGGTCGGTGACGGAACAAGCCGTTGCATTGCGCGGCTTTACGCTGAACATGGATCAGGCCGGGATTGAAGTGCTGGTTGCGCCTGCGGCTTTTCTTGGGGAAGGCGGCCACAGGATAACCGGGATCGGCGCAAATGACATGGTGGCTGCGGGAGGTGGCGATGATGTCATGGTCATTGACCGCAGCAGTGGCAGTGGCCCGACGATCCTGTGGGGCGGTGCGGGGGCAGATACGTTTGACTTTCTGCTTGGGCAGGACCGCGAAAGACCGCTTGGGATCATGGTGGTCAATGTCGAGAATCTGAGTGAGGCCAACTTTGCATCGTTCAATCGTGGCATGATCGACGTTCCTGCGGGGTTCCGATGGGGGATGATCGACGCGATCATCATCAACCCGGACAGCAATGATCGCATCATGGCGAATGGTATCCAGCAAGGGACGAGCGTTCATCACCTTGAGATCGTGCATCACTATCGGTTTGAGAATGGCGAGTTTGGGACCGATCCGGTCGCGACGCGATCCTATGTCTCAGGATCGTTGGATCCGGAAAATCCAATCGGTATTGCAGAAACCTATGATGTTCAGTTCCTCGGCGGGGGAATCCAGCAGGTATTCGGGGCAGCCGCGTCTCCTCATTACAATCATTTCTGGCGATATGCGTCGACAGAGTATGAGCAGGTTGTGACTGACCTGTATGGTCCCCGATGGTGGGATGGTGTTTTAAGCCCATCATCCGCGCAGCGCGTTGCCAATTCGTCAGGGATCGAGGGATTTGTCGAAGAACATTACTACGCCAATCTGAATCATGTTCTTGCTTTTCCCAGAGGGTACGCAGCAGGCCCGGCGGGGGGCGAAGTGGAAGGTAATGCCCTTGGCGTTGCTTCGATTGACGCGATTGGGGCCTTTACGCGAGCGGACACCTTTGGTCCGTGGTTCATTCTGGGCGGTGAATTTGATGGTGCATCGCTGGAGTCATTGGAACAGTTTCGTGTGACTATGCCCGATGATCCGTTGATCTGATCAAACCTGACCCACATGCCGGAAGCCGAAAACAGCAAGGCCCCGCACAACGGCGGGGCCTTTCCAATTCCGGAGCGCATCCCCTCACTTCATCGCCATACTCGCCGCGCTCTCGGGCAGTTCCTCGCCGAAGCAGCGTTGGTAGAACTCGGCGACGGTCTGGCGTTCCAGCTCGTCGCATTTGTTCAGGAAGGACAGCCGGAAAGCGTAGCCAACATTCCGGAAGATCTCGGCGTTCTGCGCCCAGTTCAGCACGGTGCGGGGGGACATGACGGTGGAGAGGTCGCCGTTCATGAAGGCGGTGCGGGTGAGGTCGGCCACGGTGACCATCTGGCTGATGGTCTTGCGGCCTTTCTCGGTGTTGTAATGCGGGGATTTCGCCAGAACGATGGCGGCCTCGGCATCGTGCGACAGATAGTTCAGCGTGGCCACCAGCGACCAGCGGTCCATCTGGGCCTGGTTGATCTGTTGCGTGCCGTGGTAGAGGCCCGTGGTATCACCGAGGCCCACCGTGTTCGCCGTGGCGAACAGGCGGAAGGACGGGTGGGGGGTGATGATCTCGTTCTGATCCAGCAGCGTGAGTTTGCCGTCATGTTCCAGCACGCGCTGGATGACGAACATCACGTCCGCCCGGCCGGCATCGTATTCATCGAACACGATGGCCACGGGGTTGCGCAGCGCCCAGGGCAGGATGCCTTCGTGGAATTCCGTCACCTGCTTGCCGTCGCGCAGCTTGATCGCGTCCTTGCCGATGAGGTCGATCCGGCTGATGTGGCTGTCGAGGTTGACGCGGATGCAGGGCCAGTTCAGGCGGGCGGCGACCTGTTCGATATGGGTGGATTTGCCGGTGCCGTGATAGCCCTGGATCATCACGCGGCGGTTGAAGGCGAAGCCGGCGAGAATGGCGAGCGTGGTGTCGGGGTCGAACTTGTAGGTGGGGTCGATGTCGGGCACGCGGTCGGTGCGCTCGGGGAAGCCCTTCACCTTCATGTCGGTGTCGATGCCGAACACATCGCGGACAGAGATTTCTTCGGTGGGTTTCATCACAGTGTCCAGCATACCGTCCGCCATCGTTTCGACATCGCCCGAAAACAGGGCCCTTGCGCGTGTGTGGAACATATCGCGGGGGGCTGCAAGGGGAAGGGCGGCGCGATGGGGGCGGGACGCGACATCCGGGCGCGGGCGGGAGGGCGCGCGTGCCGGGGGGGGAGCACAACGCAATCGCGTGATCGGGTGAAACCCCTTGGCCCCGGGCGGCGTATCCTGTGGCAGAGTGTTCCGCATCATGGGGAGGGTTCCGATGCATCGCCGCCAACTTCTGCAACTGGGCGCGCTTGTCGCGCTGGCGCCCGCGCTGCGCCCCGTCCCGGGGCGGGCGGCCGAGGGCAATTTCCCCTTTCGCCTGAGCGATGCCGAATGGCGCGCGCGGCTGACGCCGCTGCAATATGCCGTCCTGCGGCAGGAGGCGACGGAGCGCGCCGGGACCAGCCCGCTGGACAAGGAATGGCGGCCGGGGATCTATCATTGCGCGGGCTGCGATCAGGCGGCCTATTCCTCGGACCACAAATATGACAGCGGCACCGGCTGGCCCAGCTTCTGGCAATCTTTGCCCGGCACCATCGGCACGAAAGAGGACAACCGCCTTTTCGCCACCCGGACCGAGGTGCATTGCCTGAATTGCGGCGGGCATTTCGGCCATATCTTCGACGATGGCCCGAAGCCCACGGGCAAGCGCCATTGCCTGAACGGCGCGGCGCTGACCTTCCGCCGGGCTTGATCGCGCGGGACGGGCGGGCCAGATAGGGGCATGACCCTGACCGAGCCCCCACGCCCGATGACCCTGCGCCACCGACTGACCCTTGTGCTGCCGCTGGCGCTCTTGATGGCAGGGGCGGTGGCGCGGGCGGAGCTTGGGGCGGATACCGAAGCCTCGGCCTTGTTCACCCCGGCCTTCCTGCGCGCCTTGCCGGTGGCGGGGGCTCTGGGCTGGCTGGTGGCCCCCGGTTTCGGCGCGCCCGGGGTGGCGGGCTGGCTACGCGCGGCGGGGTTGTCGCTTTTGGTGCTGGCGGGGGCCGGGCTGGCGGCCACGCTGATCCTGCCCGTGTTGCGCCATGAAGGCGGGCCCTTCGCGCTGCTCCTTGCGGTGCCGGATCACCCCCTTGCCTGGGGCAGCGCGCTTTTCGCCTGTGGCGCGGCACAGATCATGGCGCTGCGCCAGCGGCGGCCACGCCGGTTCGAGGACGGTCCTGGGGGCGGGGATCAGTCGCGGAAGTAACGGCTGTCCTTGATCTGGTCCCAGGCCCAGACCACCTCTTGCAGGCGGTCCTCGTCGGACCGGTCGCCGCCGTTCATGTCGGGGTGCAGATCCTTGACCAGCGATTTGTATTGCTTGCGGATTTCCGCCTTGGTCATGGTGTCGCGGGCGTCAAGGATCTCCAGCGCCTTGCGTTCGGTCGAAGGCAGCTTGCGCGTGGCATTGCCGGTGGGTTTGGCCGGGTTGAGCGTGGCCTTTTCGCCCAGAATTGCCATCGGATCATCCACCCCCAGCCGCTGCCAGGCGCGCCCCTCATCCGGGCGCTTGCCGAAGGGTTGGGTTTCACGGCCCCAGAGGCGATCCTTGTCGAGGAATTTCTGAAACTCCTCATCCGTGGTGCCCTGGAAGAAGTTCCACTTCAGGTTGTACTCGCGGACGTGATCCTTGCAGAACCAGAAATATTCATCCAGGTGATCAGGCGATTTCGGCGCGCGGTAGGCCCCCTGTTCGGTGCAGCCGGGATATTCGCAATTCTTCTGCGACGTCTCGAAGGCGCCGGACATGCCGCGACGGCCGGTCTTGCGGCGCTTCTTGTCCGATGACACGCGGATGTCGAATTCAAAAGGGGGGCGGGTGGACATGTTAAGTGCTGGCCTTTCCGACTCGGAGGCAAGAGTTTAGGGGTTCTTGCGGCAGATAGAAGGGGCCTTCGGCAAAATGGCAGCACAGGACGAGATCACAAGGCGGTTGACCGCCGCCTTTTCCCCCACGGAATTGCAGGTGATCAACGAAAGCCACAAGCACGCAGGCCATGCCGGCGATGACGGATCGGGCGAGAGCCATTTCCGCGTGGTGATCCGCGCCGCGGCCTTCGGCCCGATGAGCCGGGTGGACCGTCACCGCGCGGTGCACAAGGCGCTGGGCGATCTGAACGACCGCATCCACGCGCTGGCGCTGGACATCGGGTGAATGGATCGGCGCTTGCCCCCAAGGGGGCTGCGCAAGTCTTTTGTCTCGCCTGCGCGCATTCGCGCTCGGCTCGGGGGTTGGGGGCGCTGCCCCGTCCGCCATCGGTCGGGAACCGATGGCGGACTCCCCGGAGTATTTTTCCCAAGATGAAGGGCTGAGAGGCCCCGGCCCCCGGCTTGCCTAGACCCCGTAGAACCCCGCCGCGGTGCCGCCATAGACGAGGGCGCGGTCCACCTCGGACAGGGCTTCGGTGAGCGTGAGCGCCGCCGCGCGCCATTCGGCATATTCGCCGCGCAGGCGGCAGACCGGCCAGTCCGACCCCCACATCACCCGTTCGGGGCCGAACACGGCGAAGACGTGATCGACATAGGGGCGCAGGTCATCGACCGTCCAGTCGGCATCGGCCTCGGTGATCAGGGCCGAGAATTTCACCACGGCCGCCGTTTCATCGGCGATGCGCGACATGCCATCGGCCCAGAAGCGGAAATGCGCATCGGATTTTTCGCGGATCTGCGGCTTCATGCAGTGATCCACCACCACGGGCAGGGTGGGATAGCGTTTGATCAGCGTCAGGAAATGGCCCAGATGGCGCGGGAAGCCCAGTGCATCGAAGCGCAGGCCGAGATCGCAGATCGCGCGGAACGCCCATTGCACATCGTCGCGCAGCATCCAGCCATCATCCGGGATGTCCTGGATCATCGGGCGCAGGCCCTTCATCTTTGGATGGGCGGCCAGGCGGCGCATTTCGGCCAGGTCGGCGGGCCGCTCGAAATCCACCCAGCCGACCACGCCCAGAACCCAGGGCGTGGCATCGGCCAGCCCCAGCATGTATTCCGTCTCGGCCACGGTCGGCGCGGCCTGCACGAGGATGGTGCCCTGCACCCCCGCCGCCTGCAACTGCGGCCAGAGCTCTTCCGGGCCGTAGCGACGCGACAGCACCGGGTCATCCTTGGGCATCCAGCCGTAATCGCCCCGGGCGGGGTGCCAGAAATGCTGATGCGCGTCGATCTGCATGGCGTTTCTCTCCGGTCAGACGGGGGCGTTGGGGTGGATCAGGCCTTCGGCCTTCATCGCCTCCCACAGGGCGGGGGGGATGACGGCGGCGGCGGCTTTCAGGTTGCTCTCCATCTCGAACAGGGTCTGGCCGCCGGGGATGACCGACACGACGGCGGGATGGCGCGTGCAGAACTGGAAGGCCGCATCCACCAGCCGCACGCCATGCGCCGCGCAGAGCGCCTGCAGGCGCGCGGCCTTGTCCATCGCCCAGGCGGGCGCATCGCTGTAGCGGTATTGCGCCCCCGGGCGCGGGCCGGTGGCGAGGATGCCGGAATTGTAGGGGCCGCCCACCACCACCCCCACGCCGCGCGCCGCGGCGGGGTTCATGAAGCCGTCCAGCGCCTCGGTCCGCAGCAGGGAGTATTCGCCCGCCAGCAGGAAGATGTCGAAATCGCCCCGCTCCATCATCCAGGCGCAGGGTTCCCATTCGTTCACCCCCGCACCAAAGGCCCGGATCACGCCGTCGTCGCGCAGGCGCAGAAGCGCGCGGTAGCCGCCCGACATGAACTCGGCCAGCCGCGCATCCAGCGCCGCCTGCGTGCCGTGGTTGAAGAGATCGAGGTCATGGGCATAGAGAATGTCGATCCGGTCCAGCCCCAGCCGTTCCAGCGAAAACTCCACCGACCGCATCACCGCGTCATGGCCGTAATCGTAGATCTCGTTGCGCGCGGGCACGTCGAACCATTTGCCGATCCCGTCGCGCCGGTCGGGCGTCGTCACCCGGAACAGCCGCCCGATCTTGGTGGAGATCACATACTCCCAGCGCGGTTTGCCGCGCAGGAAGCGGTTCAGCCGTGTCTCGGACAGGCCCAGCCCGTAGAGCGGCGCCGTGTCGAAATAGCGGATGCCGCCTGCCCAGGCGGCTTCGAGCACGGTATGGGCGTCCTCGTCCGATATGGCGCGGAAAAGGTTGCCGATCGGGGCGGACCCGAAGCCGAGCAGGGTGAAATCCAGGCCCCCATTGCCCAGCCGGTCCCAGTGCCGCAGGTTCTGCATGTTGCTCCTCCATCCCGCTGACATGCTAGTATGTTCCCCCTTCCGGTCCAATCCCTTTCCGTCTAGCCTTGCCCCATCTTGGGAGGATGACATGTCACGCTTTGAGAAGGTCTTCGGGCAGAAGAAGCCCGTGATCGCGATGGTGCATCTGGGCGCCATGCCCGGCACGCCGCTGCATGATGCGGCAGGCGGGGTGGAGGCGATCCTCGCCGCCGCCGCGCGCGACCTGGAGGCCTTGCAGGCTGCAGGCGTGGATGCGGTGATGTTCGGCAATGAAAATGACCGCCCCTATGAATTGAAGGTCGATGCCGCCACCACCGCGACCATGGCCTATGTCATCGGCCGCCTGCGCGACCGCATCGCCGTGCCCTTCGGCGTGAATGTGCTGTGGGATCCGATGGCCAGCATCGCCCTTGCCGCCGCCACCGGCGCGGCCTTCCTGCGCGAGATCTTCACCGGCACCTATGCCAGCGACATGGGGCTATGGGCGCCCGATGCGGGCGCGGCGCAACGCTATCAGCATCGCCTCGGCAATACCGGTTGCGCGCTGCTCTACAACGTGTCGGCGGAATTCGCAGGCAGCCTCGATCCGCGCAGCTTGCCCGATCGGGCCCGGTCGGCGGTGTTCTCGTCCATCCCCGATGCGGTTCTGGTGTCAGGCGCGATCACCGGCGAGGCGGCGGAGATGCGCGATCTTGAGGCGGTGAAACGGGTGCTGCCGAAAACGCCGGTGCTGGCAAATACCGGCGTGAAACACGCCACCATAGCCGATGTGCTGCGCGTGGCCGATGGCTGCATCGTGGGGTCCGCGCTCAAGGTGGGCGGCGACACCTGGGCCGCCGTGGACCCGGACCGCGCGATGGATTTCATGGACCGCGCCCGTGCCGCGAGGGGGTATTGATGCGCATGAAGCGGCGCGCTTGCGCGCAAGCCTTTCCTGTCGTCGGCGCCTGCGCGCCTCCTCCGCGTTCAGGGGGCGCACGCGCCCCCTCTGGGCCATGCGGCCCATTCACCCCCTGTGGATATTTGACCAGAGAAGAGGGGGGCAGGCCCGGGAAGGGGAGGCATCGCCATGCTGCGTGAGTTGATCCGGGACTATATGCTCATCCCCGGTCTTGCGGGGCATGAGGATCGCATCCGCGCCCGCATCGCCACCGATCTGGACCGTCTGGGCATCGCCCACCGCACCGACCGGTTGGGAAACCTGTCTGCCACGCTGGAGGGTGATCCCGCTGCACCCTCGGTTCTGGTCTTTACCCATATGGACCAGTTGGGGTTCATCGTGCGCAAGGTGGAGCCGGGCGGCCTGATCCGGCTGGAACGGCTGGGCGGCGTGCCGGAACGCGCGCTCGCGGCGCAGGCGGTGGTGATCTGCGCGCGCGGCGGCGACATTCCCGCGCTGATCGCGAACAAGAGCCACCATGCCACCACGCCGGATGAGAAATACCGTGTGGTTCCCTATGCCGAGTTGTATGTCGATGCGGGCTTCACCTCGAAGGAACAGGCCGAGGCGGCGGGGGTGCGCATCGGTGATCCGGTGGTCTATCGCCCGCATGTGATGGACCTTGCCAATGGCCGCCTTGCCGGGACCAGCGCGGATGACCGCGCGGGATGTGCCGCGCTGGTGGATCTGGCCGGACGGCTGAAGGATCGCAAGGCCGGTCCGACGGTGCATCTGGTCTGGTCGGTGCAAGAGGAATTCAACCTGCGCGGTGTCCTGCCTGCGGCCACGGCAGCCAGGCCCGACATCGCCTTCCAGATCGACCTGCTGCTGGCCTGCGACACGCCCGACATGGTGGCGCGGGGCGAGGTGGCCCTGGGCGGCGGCCCCGGCATCAGCCTTTATTCCTTTCACGGGCGCGGCACGCTGAACGGCGTCATCCCCCATCCTGCGCTGGTGGCGCTGATGGAGGACGTGGCCGAGGCCGAGGGTCTGCCCTTGCAAAGGTCTGCCCATACCGGGGCGCTGACCGACCTGTCCTATATCCAGTTCATGGGCGAGGACGGGGTGGCCTGCCTCGATGTCGGTTTTCCCATGCGCTATACCCATTCCGCGCTGGAGGTCTGCGATCCCGCCGATGTGGCGCAGATGGTGGACCTGCTGGAGGCCGCGCTTGCCCGCATCACCCCCGCCTTCAACCTGATCCGATGAGGCGGACATGACCTATACGCTGGGTATCGACATCGGCACCTTCGAATCGAAGGGCGTTCTGGTGGACGGGGCAGGGCGGATCGTCGCCACCGCGACGCGGCCCCACAGGATGCTGGTGCCGCGCCCTGGCTGGGCCGAGCATCGCGCGGATGAGGATTGGTGGGGCGATTTCGTCCAAATCACCCGGGCCCTTCTTGCGGAATCGGGCGTGGACCCGCGCGCCATCGCCGCCGTCGCCGCCAGCGCCATCGGCCCCTGCATGCTGCCGGTGGATGCGGCAGGTGCCCCCCTGATGAATGGCGTCCTTTACGGCGTGGACACCCGGGCGGCGGCAGAGATCGAGGATCTGAACCTCCGGATCGGGACCGACCGCATCATGGCCACCTGCGGCAATGCGCTGACCTCGCAATCGGTGGGGCCAAAGATCCTGTGGCTGAAGAACACCCACCCCGATCTTTATGCGCGCACGGCGAAGGTGCTGACCTCGACCAGCTACATCACCTGGAAGCTGTGCGGGGAATATGTGATCGACCATTACACGGCGGCCAATTTCTCTCCCCTCTACGATGTGAATGCGCTGGGCTGGACCGCGGCGCTGGCCCCGGACATCCTGCCGCTGGAGAAATTGCCGCGGCTGATGTGGTCCACCGATATCGCGGGCCATGTCACCGCCGCCGCTGCCGCCGAGACGGGGCTGGCGATCGGCACCCCCGTCACCTGTGGCACGATCGACGCGGCGGCCGAGGCGGTCTCGGTCGGCGTGCAGCATCCGGGCGAGATGATGATGATGTATGGCTCCACCATCTTCATCATCCAGGTGACGTCCGACCCCGTGCGCGATGCGCGGCTGTGGTATGCGCCCTGGCTCTGGCCGGGGATGCATGCCTCGATGGCGGGGCTGGCGACATCCGGCACGCTGACCCATTGGTTCCGCGACCAGTTCGCCCGCGATGTCAGCTTCGGCGATCTTGCGGCCGAGGCGGCGGCCTCGCCCAAAGGCGCCAAGGGTTTGATCTGCCTGCCCTATTTCAGCGGCGAACGCACGCCGATCCACGATCCACAGGCCAAGGGGGCGTTCTTCGGGCTCGACCTCACCCATGGCCGCGGCGACATGTTCCGCGCCGTTCTGGAAGGGATCGGCTGCGCCACGGCGCATGTGCTCGAAACCTATCGCGATCTGGGGGCCTTTCCCCATCGCATCCTCGCCGTGGGGGGCGGGACGAAGAATGCGGTCTGGCTGCAGGCCACGTCGGACATTTCCGGTGCGGGGCAGATCGTCTGCGAAAAGACGGTGGGGGCAAGCTATGGTGATGCCTTCCTCGCCGCCACCGCGGTGGGCAAGGCCATGCCGGAAGAGATCGTGGAATGGAACCCGGTCGCCCGCACGGTGCGGCCCGAGGCCGTGCCCGCCTATGCGCGGCAATTCCCGCTGTTCAAGCGGCTTTATGCCCAGACCCGCGACATCGCGCATGAACTGGGCCAGGGCGCAGGAGAGGCGTGATGCGCTATGACCGGATGCGCCCCGATCAGGTGCAGGCGGCCATTGCCGCGCATACCCCCGTGGTGCTGCCCCTGGGCGTGATGGAACATCACGGCGGCCACCTGCCCGCAGGCGTGGACATGATCGCCGTGACGGAGATCCTTGACCGTCTGGGCGATGCGATCGTCACCCTTCCCCCCTTTGCCTATGGCGCGGCGAGCCATGCCGTGGCGGGCCCGGAACATGGCACGACGCTGCATGTGGATGCCGGGGCGCTGGTCCCGTTCTTCGAGGCGCTTTGTACCGCCCTCCTGCGGGCGGGGTTCCGCAACATCCATGCGGTGATCCACCACCAGTCGGAAAACATCGCCCAGGGCATGCCCACAGACCTTGCCTTCCGCCTGGCCGCGCGCAACGCGATCTTCCGGCACCTGGAGGCGGAACGCGGCGCGGGCTGGTGGGGCCGCCGGGACATGGCGGATTACTACGCGCAGGCAGGGCAGGGAACGGACCCGTTCAACTGGATCCGCCTGCACCCCCTGTTTCCGCCGAACGATGTCTTTCCCTTCGATCACGCGGGCGAGGGGGAGACGGCGCTGATGCTGGCGCTCGCCCCGGATAGCGTGGCGATGGACAGGGTGCGGGACGGCGATCCCTGGTGGACCGAGACCGCATCCCGGGCCACGGCAGCCACGGGGGAGAGGGGCGTGGACCTCGCGCTTGTCCATCTGCGCCGGGTGCTTGGCCTTTAGGACGGGCGGCTCTGCCCATCCTGCAATTCGGGCAGATCGACCACACCCTTCTTCAGGATGAAGCAGCCGTAAGGCCCGCTATCGGCCGTGCGGATGATCGCGAAGGCGCGCTTTGCAGCGTCATAGAAGGCAAAGCGCTCCAGCGCCCGCATGGCGACCGGCCGCCCCTCGGCAGCGTCGATCACCGCCTGCATCCGGGCAAAGACCGGCACCACCGCATCGGGGTTGTCCACCACCTGCATCCGGGCCACCGGTGCCGGGACGAAAGTATCCAGCGGCATCAGCGTCAGGATCGCCCGCGCCGCCGTGGGGATGTCGCAGCCCGCCATGTCGATCAACCGCCCATGGGTGGTTTGCGCCGCGATGGTGGCCGCCGGATGGTTCACGTCGCAGATCACCAGATCGTCGCCATGCCCCATCAGCATCAGGACGTGAACCACCTCTGCCGACAGGCGCTGATCAATACCCTTCAGCATGGGCCAGCCAACCGCGGCCCACGAATTTCCTTCGAAAATTCAGGCCGCGTCCAGCGGGGAGCGGGGCTGATTTTTCGCAGGAAAATCGTGGCCCCGCCCATCCGTTCGGCCCTCACTTCACCGCCCCCGCAGCCATCCCCTTGATGATATACCGCTCCAGCACCACTCCGATCACGATCAGGGGCAGGATCGCCGCAAAGGACAGTGCCGCCATCGACCACCAGGATATGCCCTGGCTTCCCGTCTGGCTGGCCACCATCACCGGCAGCGTATTGGCATAGGTCGAGGTCAGCAGCGCGGCGAAGAAATACTCGTTCCAGGTCAGCACCAGCGACAGGATGAAGGCCGCCACCATCCCCGGCAGGGCGATGGGCAGGATGATCGTGGCGAATGCCCCCCAGATCGACAGCCCGTCCACCAGCGCCGCCTCTTCCAGTTCCGTCGGAATCGACCCGAACTGATCGCGCATGATCCAGATCACGATGGGCAGAACGGTCAGCGTGTAAAGCAGGATCAGCCCGACCCGCGTGTCCAGAAGCGCCAACTCGCGGTAAAGCACCAGGAAGGGCAGGGCCAGCACCACCGGCGGCAGGATCAGCTGCGACAGGAAGAAGAAGCTGATGTCGGAATTCCGCATGAAGCCGAAGCGATAGTTGAACCGCGACAGGCCATAGGCCGCGAGGCTGCCCAGAACCACGGCCAGCGCCGAGGCGGAAACCGAGATGATCGCCGAATTCATGAAGCGTTTCATGAATTCCGCCCGCACCGTGCTGTCATTGCCGATCGTGTCCGGCGACAGGCCGAGCGACCGCCAGCCCAGCCAGGCCGGCTGATAATCGACCCAGGGGATCATGTCCCCCCGCATCACATTGGGCGCCATCTTGAAGCTGGTGGTGATGGTCCAGTAGATCGGGAAGAGGCAGATCACCGTCCACAGGATCAGCACCGCGTAAATCGCGATCCGGCTGGTCCACCATTTGGCGCGGTGGCGGCGGTCGGCCTCGGAATCCCGGAAGATCTGGGTGGTGCCAGTCACGTCTTGGGCGGTCATGTCCGGGGCCTCATCCAGCGGTCGGCAAGTTTCATCAGGATCGTCATGGCGATGACGATGATCACCAGATAGACAAAGGCCAGAAGCGTGCCGTAGCCCACATTCGACCGCTCGCGATATTCGCGGAAGATGAAGCTCGTCACCGTATCCGTTGCCCCCCCTGGCCCGCCCGAGGTGACGTTGATCACGATGTCAGCCAGCTTCAGCTTGAAGATGATGCGAATGAGGATCGCCGTGATCGACACGGGCAGCATCAGGGGGAAGGTCACTTCCCAGAAATTCCGCCAGCCATTCGCGCCGTCCACCTTGGCCGCCTCGTTCAATTCCTTGGGGATCGCCTGAAGCCCCGCCAGAATCATGATCATCATGAAGGGGATATAGGTCCAGGCATCCATGATCATGATGGTCGCCCGCGCAATCTCGGGGCTGCCGAAGAAGGACGGGTTCTCCACCCCGAAGAACCGCGCCAGCCGCGCAAGCGGCCCGTAACGCGCCTCCAGCATCGACTTGCCGATCATCCAGGACACCGCGACCGGTGACAGCATCAGCGGCAGCAGGAAGGCCACGCGAAAGAACTTCCGCGCCCGGATCTGCGCGTTCAGAAGCAGCGCAAGGCCGAAGGCGATGGCATATTCCACAAGGATCGCCAGCGAATAGCGCACCATGTTGCCCAGCGCGTTCCAGTAGAACGGGTCGGTCCACATCTGGCGGATATTGTTCAACCCGTTGAACTGCCGCCCCGCGGGGTTTGACAGGTTCCAGTCACTGAATGCGATGATCAGGCCGAACAGCAGCGGAAAGATCGTCAGCGCTGCCACGAAGATCGCCGCCGGCAGCACGAAGAGCGTGCGCTTGCCATGCTCGCCCCGGATCAGCACCTGCCCCCAGCACAGCGCCACCGCCCAGGTGCAGAAGGCGTAAAGCGTGGGTCGCCAGTTGGTGAAGCCGAACTCCGCCTGACCGGTGGCCTGCAGGAATTGCAAGACCCCCACCAGGGCCGTCAGCGCGGCCGTCCCCCAGATGATCGCGCGGCCAAAGCGTTTGCGCCCGTCCGAGATGTTGTCGTTGGTCACGACATGAAGAAGATCGCCTTCGCTGCTCACCCTGGCCCCGATCCTTCGCAAAAGAAGGGTGCGCGGGAACCGCACACCCTGCACGCCGTGCCGGGGCGTGCCTTGCGGCACGCCCCGATCCCGTCACATCCCCAAGGACGCCTTGTAGAGCGCGATCTGGCTGTCGCGGCCGATCTGGTCGGTGATCCGCTCCCAGGCCGCCGCGATGGCATCCGCGGTTTCCTGCGCCGATGCGTATTGCCCGGCAAAGCCCTTGGCCAGTTCGTCCTCGGCGACCGAGTAGTACTGGAAGATGCCCGGAATCCGCGGCTCGATGGCGGCGTTGGGGTGGTTGTAGCTGTCGAGGTTGGAGCCGAGGTAATCCTCGACATAGGCCCGGTCATAGCCCGCCGCTTCCCATTCCTCATACTGGAAGTGCGAGTTGCGATAGGGCTGGAAGCCCGACGGATAGGCCGCCGTCCAGAGCGACAGGTCCTTGCCGCCCAGATGGGCCGCCGCCGACCAGGCCGCCTTGCGCTTCTTCTCGTCACCCGACACGCGGCTGGTCACATAGATGCCCCAGCCGATATAGGCCATGAGCGGCGCCTCGTTGGCGGTTTCCTCCCAGGCGCCTGCCGCCGAATTGTAGCGGCGGGTCGATCCCGGGTTGATGCCGAAACCCACCACATCGCCCACGACCGAGGTGTCCGAGGTCCGCGCCGACGACCCGATATCGCCCCACCACATCAGCATGGACCCGGTGCCCGCCAGGAACTGGCTGAACCCGGTGGTGCCCGGATCGGCATTGATCTGGTCTGCGGGATAGGCGCCCGCAGCGATCAGATCCATCACATCCTGGATCGCCTGCACCCAGCCCGGGTTGTTCACGCGCGGCTTCATCGTGTCGGGGTCGAACAGCCAGGCCGGATCGTCGGGATGCTTCACATAGGCCGCGGCGCGGTTGGCGATGAAATACATCCCGAACCCGCCCCAGCCCTTCAGCGGGTCCAGATAGCCATGCGCAGGCTGGCCGGTCAGCGGATCGGTCTGCCCGATCAGCGCCTTTGACACTTCGTTCACCTCTTGCCAGGTGCTGGGCACCGTCGCCCCGCCGATGGCCCCCTCGCCGAAATAGTCGGTCCGATAGGCGAAGGTGTGGCAGTCGCCGTCGATGGTGATGCGATAGGTCTTGCCATCCCAGGTGCCCACGGGCGGTTGCAGATAGCCCACAAGGTCCTCCGCCTCGATCTGGGTCTTCACCCAATCCGGCATCTCGTCCAGCAGGCCACGGCCTGCAGTATCGCCTTCGAACGGGGCGCCCATCTCGATGATGTCGAAATCCACCGTGCCGGTGGCGATCGACTGTTGCAGGCGCGCGTTGTAATCGGCCTGTGCAAGGTCGATCCAGTTGATCTTGGCGCCCGTATAGGCCTCCCACGGCTTCAGGAAGCCGCGGAACAGGAAGTTGTGCAGGTTCTGGTTGTTCAGACCCAGGAAGGTCAGCTCGACCCCGGCAAATTCGCCCTCTGCGACATTGGCCTTGGTCGCGCCCAGGCACAGCTCGCCCACCTTCTGCCAATCGGCATCGGTCGGGCTGCCCATCCCCACGCCGGGGATCTTCAGGATTTCGGCCCGCAGGTTCTCCTGCGCCGAGGCCGCGCGCACCCCGCCCAGCGGCCCCATCGCCGCCACAGCCGTCAGGGCCGTGGCCCCCTGCAACAGGCGGCGGCGGTTCATCCGCGCCTGAATGACTTCGTAAGCTCCAACCTTCACTTGGGTCTCCTCCCTGAGATGGGGCAGGTGGCCCATCCGGCCCCGGCCCTTATGATGTCCTGACGTCCGGAATGCCGCAAAGCCGCCCGACGCGACCTGTGCCAGAGGGACAAGGGCCTCCCAACCCCGCGCGGCAGCACTCCCCGATCCAAACCTTGGCGTGGGGCCGTCCCCCTGTCAAGTTTCTAACATGTTAGTATGATTAGTGCGTGGACAGGCCCCGCATCACCCGCTACCAACAGAAGAAACCTTGGGAGGGGTGGATGGCCGAAGTCACGATCCGCGCTCTGAAAAAGAACTATGGCGGCCTTCAGGTCGTTCATGGCCTCGACATCGACATCGCGGATGGCGAATTCGTCGTGCTGGTCGGCCCCTCGGGCTGCGGCAAGTCCACGCTTCTGCGCATGATCGCGGGGCTGGAAGAGGTGACATCGGGCGACATCCGCATCGGCGACCGGCGTGTGAACAACCTGCCGCCCTCGGAACGCGACATCGCCATGGTGTTCCAGAATTACGCCCTTTACCCGCACAAGACGGTGGCCGCCAACATGGGATTTGCGCTCAAGATGCGCGGCATGGACAAGGCCGAGATCGACGCCCGCGTGAAACGCGCGGCCGAAGTGCTGGGCCTCACCCCCTATCTGGAACGCTACCCCCGCGCCCTGTCGGGTGGCCAGCGCCAGCGCGTCGCCATGGGCCGCGCCATCGTGCGCGACCCGCAGGTGTTTCTCTTCGACGAACCGCTGTCAAACCTCGACGCCAAGCTGCGCGTCCAGATGCGGACCGAGATTCGCGAACTCCACCAGCGCCTGAAAACCACCACCGTCTATGTGACGCATGACCAGATCGAGGCCATGACCATGGCCGACAAGATCGTCGTCATGCAGGGGGGGCGGATCGAACAGATCGGCGCGCCGCTGGACCTGTACGACCGGCCCGCAAACACCTTCGTGGCCTCCTTCATCGGCTCGCCCTCGATGAACATGATCGACGGCGTGGTGCAGAATGGCGCGGTGCAGGCGGGCGGCGCGACCCTGCCTCTGCCGCCGGGAATGAAGGTGGCCGATGGGCGCGAGGTGATCTATGGCATCCGGCCCGAAAACCTGACCGTTGCGCCTGACGGCATCTCCGGCGCCATCGCCGTGGTGGAACCCACAGGATCCGAAACCCATGTCGTCATCCGCATCGCGGGGCGCGAACTGGTGGCCGTATTCCGCGACCGCGTGCCCCATCGCCCCGGCGATGCCATCACGCTCGCCCCCGCCGATCCGGCGCAGGTCCATATCTTTGACAAGTCCAGCGGCGCGCGGTTCTGAACGGCGCGCCCGGGGCTGCTTGACCCCGCCGCCGCCGCGCGGCACCTTTCCGGCAAGAGGCGGGCCGCAGACCCGCATGGGAGGAACGATGCTCAAGGGAATTGACCACCGGCTGAATGCCGACGTGCTGCGCGTCTTGCGCGCCATGGGGCACGGCGATGTGCTGATCGTGGCGGATACCAACTTTCCCTCCGATTCCGTGGCCCGCGCCACGGTGACGGGCGAACTTCTGCGGATGGAAAACCTCACCTCGGCCCAGGCCGTGCAGGCGATCCTGTCGGTCCTGCCGCTGGATACCTTCGTCGATGATTTCGCAGGCCGGATGGAAGTGGTGGGCAACCCCGCCGAAATCCCCCCCGTCCAAGCCGAGGTGCAGGCCGAGATCGACCGCGCCGAAGGCCGCCCGCGCCCGATGATCGGCATTGAACGCTTTGCCTTCTACGACATGGCCCGCCAGTCCTATGCCGTGATCCAGACCGGCGAACGCCGGTTCTACGGCTGCTTCATGTTCCGCAAGGGCGTGATCCCGCCAGAAGAGTAAGCCCGGAGGAGCAGCAATGTCCGATATCGTCATCCTCGGCATCTTCGTGGCCGACACCGCCTATCGCGCCGACCGCCAGCCGAAGATGGGTGAAACCATCCTCGGCACCTCCTTCGCCCTCGGGCCGGGGGGGAAAGGGTCCAACCAATCCGTCGCCGCCGCCATGGCCGGGGGCGACGTCACCTTCATCAGCCGCCTGGGCAAGGATGCCTTTGCCGATATTGCCCGGTCCACATGGGCCAAGGCTGGGGTAAAATCCGCGATCACCGAAGATGCCGAAAGCTATACGGGGGCGGCCTATATCTTTCTGGAAAACGCCACTGGAAACAACGCGATCATCGTGGCGGCCGGGGCGGCTGGCCGCATCTCGGTTGACGATGTCGAGGCGAACCGCGCCCTGATCGAAGGCGCCAAGGTGTTCATCACCCAGCTGGAACAGCCGATCCCCGCCGCGCGCCGCGCGCTGGAAATCGCCCGCGCGGCGGGCGTCCGCACCATCCTGAACCCCGCGCCCGCCGCGCCGCTGGATGACGCCCTCCTCGCCTTGTGCGATTTCATCACCCCGAACGAGTCGGAAACCGAGGGCCTGACGGGCCTGCCCGTCACGACGCTGGCCGAGGCCGAGGCCGCCGCCGATGCGCTGCTTGCACGCGGGGTGGGAGCGTGCCTGATCACGCTGGGCGAGAAAGGCGCGCTCTACCGCGACCGCAGCCGCTCGGTGCATGTCCCCGTGATCAGCGCGGGCAAGGTGGTGGATACCACTGGGGCAGGGGATGCCTTCAACGGCGGCTTCGCCGTGGCCCTGACAGAGGGGCGCGACGTGATCGACGCCGTCCGCTTCGGCTGCGCCACCGCAGGCATCTCCGTCACCCGCGCGGGCACCGCCCCCGCGATGCCCGCGCGGGCCGAGATCGACGCGCTTCTGGCGGCACAGGGGTAGCGATTTCTGACGCAGAAATCGCCCCGGAATTTGACGCAAATTCCGGGCGCGGCGTCCCGCCGCGCCTTCCGGTTCCTGCGTCAGGAACCGTCGCGGAGTTTGCGTCAAACTCCGCTCCCGCATCTGGACTCATACGCTGGTCATGCTGGCCTTATCGTTCCTGCGACTCGCCGTCTGCCAACATGGTTAACGCGCTCTGACCCCACCGCTCGTATGCACACCCGTCTGCACACGTTCCTGCGCGCCTTCCTGCACGTCCCCATTCGCCCTGTTTTCCAGATTAATCCAGCGCCCGCAACCACTTGCACCCCACACCTGCCGTCCAAACCCAACCGCATCCCCCCGTTGACACCCCCCCGCCACCACAGCACTCTCGCGCCCATGACGCAGCCCCAACTCATCATCTTCGATTGCGACGGTGTCCTCATCGACAGCGAGGTCATCTCCGCCCGTCAGTTGATCGCGGAACTGAAAGGCTACGGGGTCGAGATGGACATGACCTTCGTCAGCCGCCATTTCCTCGGGCGCTCCTACCCCGTCGTGCTGAAAGAGGTGCGCGACCGTTGGGGTGTTCAGCTTCCCGACAGGTTCGAGGCCGATTACCGCGCCCGCCTGCTGGCCGCGTTCGAGCGTGACCTGAAGGTCATGCCCGGGGTGCCGGGCACGATCCGTGACCTGACCATCCCCTATTGCCTCGCCACGTCCTCCAGCCCGGAACGGATGCGGAAATCCCTTGAAATCACGGGGCTTACCGACCTTTTCTCAGATCGCGCCTTCACTGCCTCCGAAGTGGCGCGGGGCAAGCCTGCGCCGGACCTCTTCCTCCATGCCGCCGCGCGGATGGGGGCTGACCCCGGCGCCTGCATCGTGTTGGAAGACAGCCTGAACGGCATCCGCGCCGGGCTGGCCGCCGGCATGCGCGTCTGGCGCTTCAGCGGCGGCAGCCATCTGAAAGGGCTTGACCTGACCCCGCCGGAAGATGCCATTCCTGAGGCCAGCTATGACAGTTTCGGCGCCTTGCGCGCTGCGCATCCCGGCCTGTTCGGCCAAGATCGAGCAACAGCATGACCCTGCACGACCCCGAACCCAGCCAGAGCGACGAGGCCGCCCGCGCGGGCTGGCTCTACTATGTCGCGGGCATGACGCAGGACCAGATCGCCCGCGAACTCGGCGTCAGCCGCCAACGCGCCCAGCGCCTGGTCAGCCGTGCCATGGCCGAAGGCCTGATCCATGTCCGCATCGAACACCCGATCGCGGCCTGCCTTGAACTGGAACAGGCACTTAGCGACCGATTCGGGCTGACGCGCTGCCGTGTCGCCCCCGATCTCGGCGCCGGGGCCGATCCCCTGCGCGCCATCGCGCCCGCCGCTGCGCAGGAACTGGAACGCTTCCTTGCGATGCCCGATCCGCTGGTCATCGCCCTTGGCACGGGCCGCGCGCTGCGGGCCATGGTCGATGCCATGACGACGCTCGACGCCCCCCAGCATCGCCTCGTGTCGATGATCGGCAACATCGCCCCTGACGGTTCCGCCTCCTTCTTCGACGTGATCATGCGCATCGCCGACAAGGTCCGCGCCCCGCACTATCCCATGCCGATGCCGGTGATTTCCTCGACGCTGCAAGAGTTTGCCGCCTTTGCCGCGCTTGCCCCCATCGCCCGGGTGCGCGACCTTGCCACGCGCGCGGATGTCATTTTCGTGGGCGTGGGGCAGATGGGCGACGATGCGCCGCTGCTGGCAGATGGCTTCATCACCCGCGCGGAACTGGACGCGCTGCAAAGGCGCGGCGCGCGGGGCGAGGTGGCAGGCTGGGTCTTTGATGCCGAAGGGCAGTTCCTTGAGCAGCCCGACGCCACGCGCAATGGCGGCGTCCGGATCGAGCCGGGCCTCGCCCGCCCTGCCATCGGCGTGGCGGCGGGCCCCTCCAAGGTGCCTGCCATGCGCGCGGCCCTCGCGGCGGGCATCCTGAACGGCATCGTCACCGACGAATCATCCGCTCGGGCGATTCTTTCCGGGGCCTGATGCCGCGCCGCGGCATCTGCGGTGCGCCCCGTTAACGCCGCCGAAAGGCCGCTCTGCCATCCTGCACATTGCGAAATCGCCCGCTTTCCGGGCGGATTTTTCGCGCCTTTGCCGCAAGCCTGACCAAGAACAGACTTGACGCATGGGCGCAAAATGTGGGTATTTGCTCATCAAGCGATGAAATGCTCAGTCGCTTCTATGGGAGGATACCAATGAAGATTTCGCTGCGCGCGCTTCTCGGCGCGTCGGCTGCGTTCGCCCTGACGGGGGCGGCGATGGCCGAAACCACCATCACCGTGGCCACCGTGAACAACGGCGACATGATCCGCATGCAAGGCTTGATGGATGACTTCAACGCCAAGCATCCCGACATCAAGGTCGAATGGGTGACGCTGGAAGAAAACGTTCTGCGTCAGAATGTTACGACCGATATTGCCACTGGTGGCGGGCAGTATGACGTGCTGACCATCGGCACCTATGAGGTTCCGATCTGGGGCAAGCAGGGCTGGCTCGCCTCGCTCAACGACCTGCCCGCCGAATATGACGTCGATGATCTGCTGCCCGCGATCCGGGGTGGTCTGACGGTTGACGGCAATCTCTATGCCGCGCCCTTCTATGGCGAGTCCTCCATGGTCATGTATCGCAAGGACCTGATGGAAGCGGCCGGGATGGCCATGCCCGATGCGCCCACCTGGGCGGATATCGAAAAGGCTGCCGCCGCCATGACGAACAAGGATGCCGGGATCTACGGCGTCTGCCTGCGCGGCAAGGCGGGCTGGGGCGAAAACATGGCCTTTCTCACCGCCATGTCCAACTCCTTCGGCGCGCGCTGGTTCGATGAAAACTGGAACCCCCAGTTCGATCAGCCGGAATGGAAGGCCACGCTCGACTTCTACCTTGGCCTCATGAACAACTACGGCCCTCCGGGCGCATCCAACAACGGGTTCAACGAAAACCTGACCCTGTTCAACCAGGGCAAATGCGGCATGTGGATCGACGCCACGGTTGCAGCCTCCTTCGTGACCGGCAAGGACAGCACCGTGGCCGACAGCGTCGGCTTTGCGCTGGCCCCCGACAACGGGCTTGGCAAGCGCGGCAACTGGCTCTGGGCCTGGTCGCTGGCGATCCCGTCCTCGTCGGATGCGCCGGATGCGGCGAAAACCTTCGTGAACTGGGCCACCAGCAAGGACTATCTGGCGCTGGTCGCGGAAAAGGAAGGCTGGGCCAATGTTCCCCCGGGCACCCGCACCTCGCTTTATGAGAACCCGGAGTATCAGAAGGTGCCCTTCGCGCAGATGACGCTGGACAGCATCAACGCGGCCGATCCGAACAACCCGACCGTGCAGCCGGTGCCTTACGTCGGCGTGCAATTCGTGGCGATCCCGGAATTCCAGGGGCTTGGCACGACGGTGGGCGAAATCTTCTCGGCGGCACTGGCCGGGCAGAAGACCGCCGATCAGGCGCTTGCCGAAGCCCAGGCCATCGTCGCGGACGAGATGAAGGCCGCAGGCTACAACTGAACGGCAGCTTCGCGGGGCCGGCCTCCCACCGGCCCCGCACCCGGCCTGCCTGCGCACTTCCTCTGCGCAGGCGGCCCCTTCTTCCGCAGCCCGTCCCCGATCCGATCCAGAGGCGAAACCCATGTCCACACAATCCAGCCGATTTGCCGCGCGCGTGATGGTGGCCCCTTCGGTGGTGCTCTTGCTGATCTGGATGGTCGTGCCGCTGGCCATGACGCTGTATTATTCCTTCCGTCTCTATCGCCTCCTGTCGCCCGACCGGACGGGATGGGTGGGCTTCAACAACTATCTGTGGTTCTTCAACTCGCCGGATTTCTGGCTGGCCCTGTGGAACACGCTGGCGCTTGTGGGCGGTGTGCTGGTGATCACCGTCGTCCTCGGCATCCTGATCGCGCTTCTGATCGACCAGCCGGTCAAGGGGCAGGGGATGCTGCGCATCCTCGTGATCGCGCCCTTCTTCGTGATGCCGCCCGTCGCGGCCTCGATCTGGGAAAACCTCTTCATGCATCCGCAGAACGGGCTTTTCGCCGCCGTGGCGCGCGGCTTCGGCGCGCAACCCATTCTGTTTCTGGAAAATTATCCGCTGCTTTCGGTCATCGGCATCGTGTCCTGGGAATGGCTGCCCTTTGCCACGCTGATCCTGCTGACCTCGCTGCAGTCGCTCTCATCCGAACAGCTTGAGGCGGCGGAGATGGACGGGGCCTCGGCCCTCAGCCGCCTGCGCCATATCATCCTGCCCCACATGACCCGCGCCATCACCGTGGTCATCCTGATCCAGACCATCTTTCTTCTGGGCATCTTCGGCGAGATCTTCACCACCACGCAGGGCGGGCCGGGATCGGCCTCCACCACGCTGCCCTACATGATCTTCAAGCAGGCCATCGCTGCCAAGGATATCGGCCGCGCCGCCGCCGGGGGGATCATCGCGGTGATACTGGCCAATATCGTGGCCTATTTCCTGATGCGCGGCATTGGCCGGCATCTTGACGCATAAGGTATCGCCATGGCCCGCGCCGTATCCCCCCGCCGCAAGACGCTGACCACCATCGCCGCCTGGTCGGTCGCGCTGATCATCTTCTTTCCCGTGCTGTGGATGATCCTGACCAGCTTCAAGACCGAAGCCTCTGCCGTCGCCTCTCCTCCCGAACTTCTGGGTGCGGATTGGACGATGCAGAACTACATCGACGTCTGGTCGCGGTCCGACTATCCGCGTTTCTTCTGGAATTCGGTGGTCATCTCGCTTGGCTCCACCCTGCTGGGTCTGGCTGTCGCCATCCCTGCCGCCTGGGCCATGGCCTTTGTGCCGGGGCGCAGGACGAAGGACCTCTTGATGTGGATGCTCTCCACCAAGATGATGCCCGCCGTGGCCGTGATGATCCCGCTTTACCTTCTGTTCCTGCGGCTGGGCCTGATCGACACGCGCATCGGCCTGGTGCTGGCGCTGATGCTGATGAACCTGCCGATCATCGTCTGGATGCTGTACACCTATTTCAAGGAAATCCCCGGCGAAATCCTCGAAGCGGCACGAATGGACGGGGCCAGCCTTCCCAAGGAAATCCTCTACGTCCTGACGCCCATCGCGTTGCCCGGCATCGCCTCCACCCTCCTTCTGAACGTGATCCTTGCGTGGAACGAGGCATTCTGGACCATCGTCCTGACCACCACCAAGGCAGCCCCCCTGTCGGCCTTCATCGCCAGCTTTTCGGCACCCCAGGGCCTGTTCTACGCGAAACTCAGCGCTGCCAGCACCCTGGCCATCGCGCCAATCCTGATCCTTGGCTGGTTCAGCCAGAAGCAACTCGTCCGTGGCCTGACCTTCGGCGCGGTGAAGTGAGGTTCCCATGGGCAAGATAACCCTGACGCATGTCAACAAGTCCTTCGGCGAGGTTGCGGTCATCCCCGACATCAACCTGACCATCGAGGATGGCGAATTCGTCGTCTTCGTCGGCCCCTCGGGCTGCGGGAAATCCACGCTGCTGCGCCTGATCGCGGGGCTGGAGGATGTGACCTCCGGCCAGATCGACATTGACGGCACGGACGCCACCTATCTACCGCCCGCCAAGCGCGGGCTGGCGATGGTGTTTCAAAGCTATGCGCTCTACCCCCACATGACGGTGCGCAAGAACATCGCCTTTCCCTTGAAGATGGCGGGGTTGTCCGAGGAAGAGCAGGAGAAGAAGGTCCAGAATGCCGCCCGCATCCTGAACCTGACCAATTACCTCGACCGTCGCCCCGGCCAGTTGTCGGGCGGCCAGCGTCAGCGTGTGGCCATCGGGCGGGCCATCGTGCGCGAACCTGCGGCCTTCCTGTTCGATGAACCGCTGTCGAACCTCGACGCCGCGCTGCGCGTGACGATGCGGCAGGAAATCACGGAACTGCACCAGTCGCTGAAGACCACGATGATCTATGTCACCCACGACCAGGTCGAAGCCATGACCATGGCCGACAAGATCGTTGTCTTGAACGCGGGCAATATCGAACAGGTCGGCTCGCCGCTGGAACTCTATCACCGCCCCGCGAACCTGTTTGTCGCAGGCTTCATCGGCAGCCCGAAGATGAACCTGATCGGGGGCGCAGTCGCCGAAGCGCAGGGCGCGGCCACCATCGGCGTGCGTCCCGAACATCTTGATATCAGCGATAGCGGCACATGGCGCGGGGTGGTCGGCCTGACCGAACATCTGGGGTCGGACACCTTTCTCAAGGTCACGCTCGACAGTGGCGAGACGATCACCGTCCGCGCCGATGGCGAGGTGGGGCTGCATCATGGCGACCGCATCACCCTTGCCCCCCGCCCGGACCGCATCCACCGCTTCGGGCCGGACGGAAAGGCAATCGCATGAGATTGCAGGGAAAAACCGCCCTGATCACCGGCGCCGCCCGGGGCATCGGGCTGGAATTCGCCCGCGCCTATATTGCCGAAGGCGCGCGGGTGGCGCTGGCCGATATCAATGATAGCGCCGTGCAACAGGCGGCCCAGAGCCTGGGCCCGCAGGCCGTGGCGGTGCAGATGGATGTCACGCGGCAGGACAGCATCGACGCAGGCTTCGATGCCGCGCTTTCACAACTCGGCCATCTCGACATCCTGATCAACAACGCGGCGCTGTTCACCGCAGCCCCCATCGCCGAAATCACCCGCGCCGATTACGACCGGCTTTTCGCGGTGAATGTTGCGGGCACCCTGTTCTGCCTGCAGGCCGCCGCGCGCCACATGATCGCGCGGGGGCAGGGCGGCACGATCATCAACATGGCGTCGCAGGCCGGGCGGCGCGGCGAAAGCCTTGTCGCCGTCTATTGCGCGACCAAGGCCGCCGTGATCAGCCTGACGCAATCGGCGGGGCTGAACCTGATCCAGCATGGCATCAACGTCAATGCCATCGCACCCGGCGTGGTGGATGGCGAACATTGGGACGGTGTCGATGCCTTCTTCGCCAGATACGAAGGCAAGGCCCCCGGCCAGAAAAAGCGCGAGGTGGGCGCAGGCGTCCCCTTCGGCCGCATGGGCACCGCCGCCGATCTGACCGGCATGGCGATCTTTCTGGCCACGCCCGAGGCGCGCTACATCGTCGCCCAGTGTTTCGGCGTCGATGGCGGGAACTGGATGGCCTGACCATGCCCCGCCGCACCCTGCTTGCATTTCGCGTTAACCCCGGGGCGCCAGTCTTGGCGCAGGGGTTCGCCCTTACTGTCCGAGGCCCCGCATGACCACCAAGCCCGTCTATTCGCTGCCCGCCTATGACCGCAGCCGCCTGACCCCGGGCATCGTGCATATCGGTCTGGGCAATTTCCACCGCGCCCATATGGCCGTCTATCTGGACGATCTGTTCGCGCTGGGTGAGGGGATGGACTGGGCGATCATCGGGGCCGGCGTGCGGGCGCAGGATTCGGTGATGCGCGATGCGCTGATGACGCAGGATTGCCTGTCCACGGTGATCGAACTGGATCCTGCCGGCAAGACCGCACGCCGGATCGGGGCGATGATCGACTTTCTTCCCGTCTCCCCCGATAACGCCCCCCTCATCGCCGCCATGTCGCGGCCGGAAATCCGCATCGTGTCGCTGACGGTCACGGAAGGCGGGTATTTCGTCGATCCCGCGACCGGGCTGTTTGACCCCACCCATCCCGACATCACCGCCGATGCCCGCCGCCCCGATCACCCCACAACGGCCTTCGGCGCGATCCTCGCCGCCCTGCGCGCCCGCCGTGCGGGCGGTGTGCCGCCCTTTACCGTGATGTCCTGCGACAACCTTCCCGGCAACGGCGATGTGACGCGCGCCGCCGTGGTGGGGCTGGCACGCCTTTCCGATCCGGCGCTTGCCGATTGGGTGGCCGCAAACGTCGCCTTCCCCAACGGCATGGTGGACCGCATCACCCCCGCCACCGGCCCGCGCGAACGTGCGCTCGCCGCTGACTTCGGGCTGGCCGATGACCCTGTCCCCGTAACCTGCGAACCCTTCCGCCAGTGGGTGCTGGAAGATCACTTCCCCGCCGGTCGCCCGCCCTTGGAAAAGGTGGGTGTCACCTTCACCCCCCATGTCCACGCCTATGAGGCGATGAAGATTCGCATCCTGAACGGCGGCCATGCGATCATCGCCTATCCCGGTGGGCTCATGGACATCGAATATGTGCATGAGGCGATGGCCGAACCGCTGATCGCGGGCTTTCTCGACAAGGTGGAACGCGAAGAGATCATCCCCATCGTCCCACCCGTTCCGGATACGGACCTGCGCGCCTATTACGACCTGATCCGCGACCGCTTTTCCAACCCCGAGGTGGCCGATACCGAACGCCGTCTGTGCCTTGACGGATCGAACCGCCAGCCGAAATTCATCATCCCCTCCATCGCCGACAATCTGGCACGTGGCCACCTGCCGCGTGGCCTGATCCTCGAAAGCGCGCTGTGGTGCCGCTACTGCATGGGGGTGTCGGATGCGGGGGCCGAGATCGCGCCGAATGACCCCAACTGGGACAGGCTTCAGGCCACCGCCCGCGCCGCGGCCCGTGATCCCGCCGCTTGGCTAGGGATGGCCGATATCTATGGCCCCTTGGGACGCGACCCGCAGGTCATCGCCTGTTTTTCAGACTTTCTTAACGATCTCGGCGCACGGGGAACGCGGGCGGTCTTGGCAGATTTTCTGCAAGGGTGACGGCCCCAGCGCCAACTTGATGACGTGATGCGATCTTGTGCGTTGCGCCTAATTTTTGGGCGTAACCGATGCTTGCCTCATGCTGCCGCCCCCGCATATGCCACGCCGGATTGCCGCCCCGCCCCCGCCATCTCTTGGATGGGGGCGAGGAGCGCGCATGACCGACCAGACCCCCTTGCATCGACATCAGCGCAGCCGCGGCGACGCGGCGGTGCGGCTGCGGCTGGACGGTGCGCAGCCGCGTCTGGTGGACCTGCGGCAGGCCGGATCGGCCAAGGCGATCCTGCCGCGCGTGGGCGGCGCGCCGGAAATCGTGTTCCTGAACACCTCCGGCGGGCTCACGGGTGGGGATCGCCTGTCCTATTCGGTCACGCTGGAAGATGGCCTGCGCGCCACGGCGACCACGCAGACCGCCGAGCGCGCCTATCGCGCGGGGGGTGGGCTGGCGCGGGTGGATGTGCGGCTGGCCGTCGGCGCGAATGGCTGGCTGGACTGGCTGCCGCAGGAAACGATCCTGTTCGATGCCTCAGGCCTGGAGCGGGTGACGCGGATCGACCTTGGCCCCGGTGCGGGATGCCTTGCTCTGGAAAGCGTGGTGCTGGGCCGGGCGGCCATGGGCGAAACGGTGCGCCGTCTGCGGTTTCGCGACCGACGCGAGATATGGCGTGGGGATCGTCCCCTGCATGTCGAACCCCTGTCGCTGACCGATGACGCGTTGACGGCGGGCACGGCGGTGCTGGGCGGGGCACGCGCCTTCGCCAGCCTCGTGATGATCGCACCGGGGCTCGAGGATGCTCTGCCCCCCCTGCGTCGTGTGCTGGATGAGGCGGGCGTCAGCGCCGCCGCCTCGGCCTTCGACGGGCGGCTGACACTACGCGCCACGGCGCAGGACGGCTGGCCGCTGCGCCGCCAGATTGCCCGCGCGCTTTCGGTCTTGCGGCGCGGGGCGGTGCTGCCCCGCGTCTGGCAGCATCAGGAGAAGACAGGATGAACCTGACCCCCCGTGAAAAGGACAAGCTGCTCGTCAGCCTTGCCGCCATGGTGGCGCGCGGCAGGCTGGCGCGCGGCGTCAAGCTGAACCACCCCGAAGCCATCGCCCTGATCACCGATTTCGTCGTGGAAGGCGCCCGCGATGGCCGGTCGGTCGCCGATCTGATGGAGGCAGGCGCCCATGTCATCACCCGCGACCAATGCATGGAGGGCATCGCCGAGATGATCCATTCCGTGCAGGTCGAGGCCACTTTTCCCGACGGCACCAAGCTTGTCACCGTCCACTACCCCATCCGCTGAGAGGTTCCCCATGGCACGCATGATCGCCCCCATTCTGACGGCCCCCGCCGTGACGCTCCTCGCCTTGCCCGCCTCCGCGCATGACGGGTTCCACCCCCATCCGCACGGCATTCAATATGGCTGGATCATCGCAATTGTTCTGGCGGCAGCGTGCGGTTTTGCCGTCGCATGGTTGCGGGGGCGGAAATGATCCCGGGCGAAGTTTTCCCGGCCGAAGGTGAAATCATCCTGAACGCCGAGGCGAAACCCGTGGTGCTGATGGTGGCGAACACGGGCGACCGCCCGGTGCAGGTGGGCAGCCACTACCATTTCGCCGAAACCAATCCGGGCCTGTCCTTCGACCGTGCGGCAGCGCAGGGGATGCGGCTGGACATACCGGCCGGCACCGCAGTGCGCTTCGAGCCGGGTCAAAGCCGTGAGGTGCAGCTTGTCCCGCTAAGCGGGGCGCGGCGTGTCTTTGGGTTCAACGGCAAGGTGATGGGGGCGCTGTAGGGTCGCTTGACGCAAGGGCAGGCGGGGTGAAAGGCTGATCGCAGCATCCCCAGAAGGGTGCGCCGCCACAGCCGGTGCTGTGTGGAAAGCGATAAAAAACAGGAGGATAGAATGTGTGATACCTGCCTTATCGAGTCGGTCAAGCAATCCATGCTGTCGCGCCGCGCGCTGTTCACCGGGGCTGCGGCCACCACGGCGGCCGCCATCGCCTCGGGCCTGACGACGGCGCGGCCTGCGCTGGCGCAGGCGGCAGGGCGGGTGGTGGATCTGACCCACGCTTATGACGGGGCCTTTCCCACCTTCGACGGCAATCCCGGTATCCTGTACGAACCCGCCGTGAAATTCGCGGATTCGGGCTATCAGCTCTGGAAGCTGACGATCTTTGAACATACCGGCACGCATATCGACGCGCCGCTGCATTTCACCGAAGATGGCACATCGGTTGCCGATCTGGCACCGGAACGGCTGGTCTGCCCGCTCTGCATTATCGACATCAAGGCCAAGGCGGCGGAAGACCCGAACGCCATGGTGGAACCCGCCGATATCGAAGCCTGGGTCAGCGCAAATGGCGCGATCCCGGCGGGGGCCTGCGTGGCGATGAATTCGGGTTGGGCGGCCAAGGTGGGCGATCCGTCCTATCGCAACAATGCCGAAGGAAACTTCGCCTTCCCCGGCTTTTCCAAGGCCGCGACGGACATGCTGGCGGGCATGGATGCCGCCTGTATCGGGGTGGATACCCTGTCGCTCGACCCCGGCAATTCGGCCGATTTCGCGGTGCATTTCAGCTGGCTGCCGGGCGGGCGTTTCGGGATCGAGAACCTCGCGGGGCTGGACGGTCTTCCGGCCAGCGGCGCCACGATCTTTATCGGCGCGCCCAAGCACAAGACCGGGACGGGCGGTCCGGCGCGCGTCATGGCGGTCGTCTGATGGCGGTGGTTCCGATCCTTTCGGACGCGGCGGCGGGGGCGGAAGCCCTCGCCGTCTTTGACGACATCCGCGCCAAGCGGAACACCGATTACGTCAACAATTTCTGGCGCGCGCTTGCCGCCGATCCGGCGCTCCTCCGCGCGACGTGGGAGAGGTTGCAGGTCGTGATGGGACCGGGGCATCTGGACCCGCTGGTGAAGGAGATGATCTACATTGCCGTCTCCGTCACCAATGGATGCAGCTATTGCATCCATTCCCACACGGCTGCGGCCCGCGCCAAGGGCATGACCGATGCGCAGCATGGCGAGTTGATGGCCGTGATTGCAATGGCATCCCAGACCAATGCGCTGGCAACGGCGTTGCAGGTGCCCGTGGATGACCGCTTCACCGCCACGGAACGGAGGACCGAATGATCACGCCACTTGACCTGATCCGCTTTCAGATGGCCGCGACGCTGGGGATGATCGAATTCCAGCGCCAACTGGTCACGTCAGCCTGGCAGATGGGTGCATGGTGGATGCCGCCCGTGGCCAGTCCGAACATCTGCCAGCCGACCGGCCAGAAACAGGCCGCACGTTGACCGCCGACCTGTTCCTTCTTTCCGCGCCTGTGACCGAGGAGTGAGCCGATGCCCTATGCCATGACCCGCGCCGCCTATGCCGACATGTACGGCCCGACCGTGGGCGACAAGCTGCGTCTGGGGGATACCGACCTGATCATCGAGGTGGAGCGCGACCTGATCGCCGAACGGTCGTCGAACGGCGCCAACGCCCTGCGCTATGGCGAAGAGGTGAAGTTCGGCGGTGGCAAGGTCATCCGTGACGGCATGGGGCAGAGCCAGCTGACCCGCGCGCAGGGGGCCATGGACACGGTCATCACCAATGCGCTGATCGTGGACTGGACCGGCATCTACAAGGCCGATGTCGGCCTGCGCGACGGGCGGATCGCCAGGATCGGCAAGGCGGGCAATCCCGACACCCAGCCGGGGGTGGATGTGATCATCGGGCCGGGCACCGAGATCATCGCGGGCGAAGGGCGCATCCTGACGGCGGGGGCGATGGACGCCCATATCCATTTCATCGCCCCCCAACAGATCGACGATGCGCTGCATTCGGGCATCACCACCATGCTGGGCGGCGGCACCGGCCCGGCGCATGGCACGCTTGCCACCACCTGCACGCCGGGGCCGTGGCACATCATGCGGATGATGCAGGCGGCGGATGCCTTTCCGATGAACCTTGCCTTTGCGGGCAAGGGCAACGCCTCGCTGCCTGCCGCGATCGAAGAACAGGTGCGGGCGGGCGCGTCCTGCCTGAAATTGCATGAGGATTGGGGCACGACGCCTGCCGCCATCGACTGCTGCCTGACGGTGGCCGATGCGATGGATGTGCAGGTGATGATCCACACCGACACGCTGAACGAAAGCGGCTTTGTTGAAAACACGCTGGCCGCAATCCGGGGCCGCACGATCCACGCCTTCCACACCGAAGGCGCGGGCGGCGGCCACGCGCCCGATATCATCAAGGTGGTCAGCAGCCAGAACGTTCTGCCCAGTTCCACCAACCCGACCATGCCCTATACGGTGAACACGATCGAGGAACACCTCGACATGCTGATGGTCTGCCATCACCTGGACCGGAAGGTGCCCGAGGACGTGGCCTTTGCCGAAAGCCGCATCCGGCGCGAAACCATCGCGGCCGAGGATATCCTGCACGATCTGGGGGCGTTCTCGGTCATCTCCTCGGACAGTCAGGCGATGGGGCGGGTGGGCGAGGTGATCACGCGCACCTGGCAGACCGCGCACAAGATGAAGGTGCAGCGCGGGCGGCTGGAAGGTGAACAGGGCGAGAATGACAACCTGCGCGTCCGCCGCTACATCGCCAAATACACGATCAATCCGGCCGTCGCCCATGGCCTGTCGCGCCACATCGGCAGCGTCGAGGAAGGCAAACGCGCCGATCTGGTGTTGTGGTCGCCCGCCTTCTTTGGCGCAAAGCCGGAAATGGTGCTGATAGGCGGGGCAATTGTGGTGGCGCAGATGGGCGATCCCAATGCCTCGATCCCGACGCCGCAGCCGGTGCATACAAGGCCGATGTTCGGTGCCTTTGGCCGCAGCGTGGAACGCAATGCCGTGGTCTTTGTCAGCCAGGCGGGGCAAGAGGCGGATGTGCGCGGCCAGTACGGGCTGGCGAAAGAGACAGTCGCCGTCGAAGGCTGCCGGGGCATCGGCAAGCGCGACATGCGCCTGAACGATGCGACCCCACAGATCGAGGTGGACCCCGAAACCTATGAGGTGCGGGCCGATGGCGTGTTGCTGACCTGCGAACCGGCGCGGGAATTGCCGCTGGCGCAGCGGTATTTCCTGTTCTGATCCGGGTCCGGGGCGGGGGGCTTGTGGCGATGCCGGGACAGAATGAATGCGCGACAGGGTCAGTGCATTGCGGCACCGGAGTCGCCCCTGCGGATGGGCCAACCGGGGCGCGGGACGCGGCCCTGAAGCGCGACTGTGCCGACACGGGTTTGCAGCCTTTCGCGCCAGAAGGCCGGGTTGTCCCGAAGTGCCGGGGGCAGAAGCGCAGGGTCGAACGAGCGGACAAGGTGATCCGTTACCTCCGCGCGGTGCCAGCGGCCAATCAGCGCCGCTTGCGGCGCGGTCAGCACAAGGTCGCGCAGCGCCGCCTCGCGCTGTTTCAGACGGGCAATCTCGGCCCGGATTTCGGCCAGTTCATCGGCAAGCGACATCTGATACATGGTCTTCTCCCACTCTGCAGGGCAAGATTGGCAGGCAGGCCTTAACAAGCCGTGACGACACGCGCGATTTGCGCCGGTCGCTTCCCACCCGTCGGAAGGTGTTCAAAAAGGACAGATCAGATGACAGACTATCCCCCCGCCCATGCCCTGATCCGCCGCGCCGCCGTTGCCGACCGCGCGCCGGTGGATGAGGTGGTGCTGGGCTATGACGAGCGTTTCCTGCGGCGCAAGCGGTTGATGACGGCGGCAGATCGGGGGGTGATGATCGACTTGCCCGACACGGTCAGTGTCGAGGCGGGCGACTGCTTTGAGCTGATGGATGGCCGCCTGATTGCCGTGGTGGCGGCGGCAGAGCCGGTGTTGGATATCCGGGGCGATCTGCCACGACTGGCCTGGCATATCGGCAACCGCCACACGCCCTGCCAGATCGAACCTGACCGGCTGGTGATCCGCGACGACCATGTGCTGAAAGCCATGCTGGTGCAGCTTGGCGCGACCGTGAGCCACGCGATGGAGCCCTTCACGCCCGAGGGTGGCGCCTATGGGCATGGGCGCACCATGGGCCATGACCACGGGCACGCCCATGGCCATGTGCCGCATGTCTTTACCCTCTCCCACGCACAGCATGGGGCGGTGCAGGTGCACCACCACGCCGCGCATAGGGTTGATGCAGATGAACCGGACCAGCCAGACGAATGACCACCGCAGGGTTGATGACACTGGTGCAATGGCTGTCGCCCGCCTTTCCGACCGGGGGCTTTGCCTATTCCCACGGGATGGAGCAGGTGATCCATGACGGCGGCATCCGGTCCGGTGGCGATCTGGAGGTGTGGCTTGGCGATGTGCTGCGCTTTGGCGCGGGTCGGCAGGATGCGCTTCTTCTTTCGGCGGCACTGGAGCCCGGCGCGGATCACGGGGCGCTGGCGGCCTTTGCGGTGGCGCTGCAACCCTCGGCCGAACGCCTGCGCGAGACCTGCGAACAGGGCAACGCCTTTTCGCGTGCCGTTGCAGCCCTGACAGGGGCGGCGCCGGAAAAATGGCCGCTGCCGGTTGCCGTGGGCGCAGCGGCGCAAGGACTTGGGTTGCCGAAGGCGCAGGTGATTGCCCTTTACCTGCATGCCTTCGCGTCGAACCTGATTTCCGCCGCCGTGCGCTTTGTTCCGCTTGGGCAGAACGAGGGGCAGGTGGCGCTCGCCGCATTGCATCCGGTTATCGAGGTTCTTGCCGAAGCAACGGCAGGGCAGGGGCTGGAGGCCATCGAAAGCGCGGCGCTCGGGGCTGATCTTGCCGCCATGCGGCATGAAGGGATGGATGTGAGGATCTTCAAGACATGAGCGGAAACGGACCTTTGCGGGTGGGGATCGGTGGCCCCGTGGGCGTGGGCAAGACGACGCTGACCGAACAGCTTTGCCGCGCCCTGGCGGGGCGCTGTTCGATGGCGGTCATCACCAATGACATCTACACCCGCGAGGATGCGGAGTATCTGATGCGCGCGCAGGTACTGCCGGTCGAGCGTATCCGTGGCGTGGAAACCGGCGGCTGCCCGCATACCGCAATCCGCGAGGATGCCAGCATCAACCTTGCCGCCGTGGCCGATCTGCGCGGGGCCTTTCCCGATCTGGACCTCATCCTCATCGAAAGCGGCGGCGATAATCTGGCCGCGACCTACAGCCCGGAACTGGCCGACATTACCATCTATGTCATCGACACGGCGGCGGGGCAGGACATCCCCCGCAAGCGCGGGCCGGGTGTCACCCGGTCGGACCTGCTGGTGGTGAACAAGACGGACCTCGCGCCCTATGTGGGCGTCGATCTGGATCTGCTCGAGGCCGATACGGCGCGCGCGCGTGGCAGTCGCCCCTATGTAATGGCCCGGCTTCGGCAAGGGCAGGGGATTGCCGAGGTGGTCGCTTTTCTGGAACGCGAAGGCGGGTTGCGGCTGCAAGGCTGAGACCCGTGCCAAGGGCAACCGGATCGTGGGCGCAGGCCTGCGACGCTTCTTGTTTCCGACATGAACCCGCCAGATTCCGGCCCGAGTCGCGTACTCGCGGCTTCGTGATCGCACAGATTTTTGGCGTTTCGGCCTGTTATGCGGAAGGAATGGGCGGAAATGCCGGCTTTCAGGTGCAGCTTTCTGTCATGCCTGTGTCGCACGTTGCCGCAGCGCGGCGAAGGCGATCATCCTTGACCTGCGGGTCTTCTGCGGCCCGCGACAGAAAAGATGTGCGGCAGGGGCTTCGATGTGGAAGTCCGCCCCCACCGCACGGGGTGCAACCGGAGTTGCCTCTCGAAGATAGTGACCCCGTCCCGGAAAGGGAAGGGAAGGCTTCGGGCGGCCTCGAATGAGGATAATCCTAATGAACGGGATCAAGGGGATGATGCTGGGCGGCGCGATGGGCATGGCCCTCGCCGGGGCCGCTCTGGCGCAGGAGGAGACCATCAAGGTGGGCGTGCTGCATTCGCTGTCGGGCACGATGGCGATTTCGGAAACGACGCTCAAGGACACGATGCTCATGCTGATCGCAGAGCAGAACGCCAAGGGCGGGCTTCTGGGCAAGCAACTGGAAGCCGTGGTCGTGGACCCGGCCTCGGACTGGCCGCTCTTTGCCGAAAAGGCGCGGGAATTGCTGACCGTGTCGAATGTGGATGTGATGTTCGGCTGCTGGACCTCTGTGTCGCGCAAATCCGTGCTGCCGGTGATCGAGGAACTGAACGGCCTTCTGTTCTATCCGGTGCAGTATGAGGGCGAGGAATCGTCGAAGAATGTGTTCTACACCGGCGCCGCGCCGAACCAGCAGGCGATCCCTGCCACGGATTACTTCCTTGAGGAACTTGGCGTCGAGAAGTTCGCCCTGCTCGGCACCGACTATGTCTATCCGCGCACCACGAACAACATCCTTGAATCCTACCTGGTCTCCAAGGGGATCCCCAAGGAAGACATCTTCGTCAACTACACCCCCTTCGGCCATTCCGACTGGTCCAAGATCGTGGCCGATGTCGTGGCGCTGGGCGCGGATGGCAAGAAGGTGGGCGTGATTTCCACCATCAACGGTGACGCCAATATCGGCTTCTACAAGGAACTGGCTGCCGCCGGCGTGTCAGCCGATGAAATTCCTGTCGTGGCCTTCTCGGTTGGCGAAGAAGAGTTGTCGGGTCTGGATACGTCGAACCTCGTCGGCCATCTGGCCGCCTGGAACTATTTCCAGTCGGCTGACACGCCCGAGAATGCGGCCTTCATCGAAAAGTGGAAGGCCTTCGCCGGGGCTGACCGCGTGACCAACGACCCGATGGAAGCCCATGTCATCGGCTTCAACATGTGGGTGCAGGCCGTGGAAAAGGCCGGGACGACCGATGTCGATGCGGTGCGCGAGGCGATGTATGGCCTTGAAGTGCCGAACCTGACCGGGGGCATCGCCAAGATGCTGCCGAACCATCACCTGACGAAGCCCGTGCTGATCGGGGAAATCCGGGCGGATGGCCAGTTCGACATCATCAGCCAGACCGAACCTGTCCCCGGCGATGCCTGGACCGATTTCCTGCCTGAGTCCGCGGTGCTGGAAGCTGACTGGGCGGAACTGGACTGCGGCATGTACAACACCGAGACCAAGACCTGCGTCCAGATCAAGTCGAACTACTGATCCGGCCAAAGCCAAAGGGAGGGGCCGGATGTCCCGGCCTCTCCGATTTGTCCCGCAGGTTCCCATGCGCCGCATACTTCTGACCCTTGCCGCCATGCTGTGCATGGTCTTGCCCGGCCATGCCCAGAGCGAGACAGCGGCAGACATCATCACCGCAAATCGCGACCTGATCGAAAAGCCGACCCGGGCCCAGATCGGACCGGTGATTTCCGCGCTGGCGGAAAGCGGCGATCCGATGGCGGCCACGCTTCTGGCAGCCTGGGCGGATCGGGGCTTGGGCCTGCGCAAGGCGGACGGGGTGTTCTTTCTGATCGAGCCTTCGCCCGAAGGATGGCTGTTGCGCGATCTGGCGGGAACCGAGGTCGGGACCGCCGCGAAATCCGAAGTGACCGAATTGCGGCCGAATGCCGGGGTGAGGGGCCTGATTGCGACGGCACTCGTGCAGTTCCGGCTGTCCGACCCGGATCCGAGACGCCGCACCGATGCGCTGGCCTCCATCGCGCGCGACCCCGAGGCAGGGCATCTGGATGCGTTGCGCGCCTCGCTCGAGGACGAGGCCGATCCGGCCTTGCGGGCGCGCAAGGAACGGCTGGAACGATTGCTGACCCTGCGTTTCGATCCCGACAGTGCGGCGCGCGTGGCCGCGATCGAAGGGTTCGGGCGCGATATCGGGCTTGACTTGCGCGGGGCCCTGAACCCGCTTCTTGCCACGCGCCGCTTGGCCTTTGCAGGCGAGTTGCCGGGTGATCTGAACCTGGCGCGCGAGTTGCGGCCGGGCACCGATCTTTCGGAAGTGGAGGCCTATGATCTGCTGGTTTCGGCCGGAATGGCCCCGGCGCGGCTGACGGTCGAGGATGCGCGGGCGGCGCTTATGGCCAATGTGGTGGATGGGGCGGTTGCCGGTATTCCGGTTACGGATCTCGGCACGCAAGCGGCGCGGGACCGCGCCTATACCGCGCTCGAGGCCGCAGGCACCGTGCCCCCCGCAGCCACCGATGCCGAAGTTGCCGCCGCCATCGCCTCGCATCGGTTTGTCGAAGTCTATGCCGAGCCCGATCCGGCTGTCACCAGCGCCGCCCGCGCCGCGATCGACAGGATCGGCACCACTGTGGGTGCGATGCAGGCAGTCGATCTTGCACTGGACGCGATTTCCCTCGCCTCGATCTACTTCCTTGCGGCGATCGGGCTGGCCATCACTTTTGGCGTGATGCGCGTGATCAACATGGCGCATGGCGAATTCATCATGATGGGGGCCTATACCGGCTACGTCGTGCAGCTTTTCATCACCAACTACACGCTGTCGATCCTTGTCGCGCTGCCTTTAGCCTTTGCCGTGACCTTCGCGGCCGGCGTGGCGATGGAGCGACTGGTGATCCGCCATCTCTACAAACGCCCGCTGGAGACGCTCCTCGCGACCTTCGGCATCTCGATCGCCCTGCAGCAGATCGCCAAGAACATCTTCGGCACGCAGGCCCGGCCCCTGACCGCGCCGGGTTGGCTGGATGGGGCGCTGTCCTTCAACGACGTGGTGTCGATCAGCTATATCCGCATCGCGATCTTCGTGCTGGCGATGGTGTTTCTGCTGTTCTTCCTCTGGCTGATGAAACGCACGCGACTGGGGCTCGAGGTGCGGGCAGTGACGCAGAACCCCAGCATGGCCGCATCCATGGGGATCAATCCCGACCGGATCAACATGCTGACCTTCGGCCTGGGCTCAGGGATCGCCGGGATTGCCGGGGTCGCGATCGGGCTGTTTGCCAAGGTGACGTCGGAACTCGGGTCCGATTACATCGTGCAAAGCTTCATGACCGTGGTTGTGGGAGGCGTGGGCAATATCTGGGGCACGCTTGCCGGGGCGGCCCTGATCGGGGCGCTGCAGAAGGGGATCGAATGGCTGAACCCCGCCAATACGCTGGCGGCGCAGACCTACATGATCCTCTTCATCATCCTGTTCATCCAGTTCCGGCCGCGGGGGATCATCGCCCTCAAGGGCCGCGCGGCGGGGGATTGATCATGGCTCATGCCCGCTGCGTCCCTGCCAAATCTTCTCTGGAAAAATATCCCGGGGGTCCGGGGGCTGGCCCCCGGTCCGACCCATACACCAAGCGACAGGCACAAGCATGAGCCGCAGCTTCCTTGCCAACAACCCTTCCGTCCTTTGGTTCATCCTGATCCTTGCGGTCTTTACCCTGGGCGTCACCCTGCTGTCCGAAGCCTATGGCGTGGCCTTCATCTCGACCTCGTTCGTAAAGACCCTGGGCAAGACGCTGTGCCTGTGTCTCGTCGCGCTGGCGATGGACCTGATCTGGGGCTATGCAGGCATCCTGTCCTTGGGACACATGGCCTTCTTCGCCCTTGGCGGATACATGCTGGGCATGTGGCTGATGTATGCCCGGACCGAAGAGATCGTGGTCGCGGCACTGGCGCAGGGCGGGTTGCCGGCCACGCCGGAAGAGGTGCGGCAGGGCATTGCGGTGCAGATCTTCGGCGTGGTGGGCGCATCGGAACTGCCGCCGATCTGGGCGCTGGCGCATTCCTTCTGGGGGCAGATCTTCCTTGTGGTCGCCGTTCCGGGGGTTCTGGCTCTGATATTCGGGTGGCTTGCCTTCCGCAGCCGTGTGACCGGGGTCTATCTGTCGATCCTGACCCAGGCGATGACACTGGCCCTCGCGCTGTATCTGTTCCAGAACGACAGCGGTTTGCGCGGCAATAACGGTCTGTCGGGTTTGCAGAACCTGCCGGGGCTGTCGGACATGTCGCAGGACGATCTGTCGATCTGGTTCTTCTGGGCGTCGGCCCTTGCTCTGGGTCTGGGCTATGTGCTTCTGGCATGGATCGTGTCGGGGAAGTTCGGATCGGTGATCCGGGCGATCCGGGATGATGAACAGCGGGTCCGGTTCCTGGGCTATTCGGTCGAGGGATACAAGCTGTTCGTCTTTACCCTTACGGCGGTGATCGCGGCGATTGCCGGGGCGCTTTACTATCCGCAGGCAGGCATCATCAATCCGGCCGAGCTGGCGCCGATTGCCAGCATCTACCTCGCGGTCTGGGTCGCCATAGGCGGGCGCGGGCGGCTTTACGGCGCGGTCATCGGAGCGGCCTTCGTGTCGCTGCTGTCATCCTGGTTCACCGGGGGGCGGGCGCCCTCTGTCCCGCTGGGCTTCTACACGATCAACTGGGTGGATTGGTGGCTGGTGCTCCTGGGGCTTTCCTTCGTTGCGGTCACGCTTTTCGCGCCGAAGGGGATCGGGGGGCTGTTCGATCTCTGGCAGGGGCGCCACAGCCCGGATCGCAAGGGGGCGGCTCTGGGACCGGATGACAGTGCGCTGCAGGAGAAGGAGGCGGTGGAATGAGCGCGCTTCTGGAAGTGTCCGGCGTGTCCGTGACGTTCGACGGCTTTCGCGCCATCAACAACCTGTCCTTTTCCATCGGGGCACAGGAACTGCGTGCGATCATCGGGCCGAACGGGGCGGGCAAGACCACCTTCATGGACATCGTGACCGGCAAGACCCGGCCGGATGAAGGCAGCGTCACCTTCGGGGAACGCTCGGTTTCTCTTCTGTCGCTGTCCGAGGCCGAAATCGCGCGGATCGGCGTCGGACGAAAGTTCCAGCGTCCCACCGTGTTCGAGGATCAGTCGGTGGCGGAAAACCTGACCATGGCCCTGAAGGCCCCGCGCGCGCCGTGGCGGGTGCTGTTCTGGAAGGAAGGCCCGCAGGATCGTGCCCGGGTGGAGGCCCTGGCACAGGAGGTGGGGCTGGCCGAACATCTGGCGCGCAAGGCGGGCGAGTTGAGCCATGGCCAGAAGCAATGGCTGGAGATCGGGATGCTTCTGGCGCAGGAGCCACGGCTTTTGCTGGTTGATGAACCGGCTGCCGGCATGACGCTGGCCGAGCGCGAACACACGACCGCGCTTCTGGTCGAGATGGCCCGCACCCGCGCGGTGGTGGTGGTGGAGCATGACATGGAATTCGTCCGACGTCTGAATTGCAGGGTGACGGTCTTGCACGAAGGCTCTGTGCTGGCCGAGGGATCGCTGGACCATGTGACGAAGAACAGCCAAGTGATCGAAGTCTATCTGGGGCGCGGGTGATGATCAGAACCGAAGGCCTGACGCTCCATTATGGCGGGTCGCAGATCCTGTATGGCATCGACATGGAGGCCCGCGCCGGGGAAGTGACCTGCGTGATGGGCACGAATGGGGTGGGCAAGACCAGCCTGTTGAAGGCGCTTGCGGGCACGCATCCGCGGTCTGGCGGCAAGGTGATCCTCGACGGGGAAGAGGTGCCGCGCGTGCCGCCGCAGGGCATGGCGCGGCGCGGGCTGGCCGTGGTGCCGCAGGGACGGATGATCTTTCCCCTGCTGACCGTCACGGAAAACATGCAGACAGCCTTTGCCCTGCTGCCGAAATCCGAACACCGCATCCCGGACGAGATCTATGATCTGTTCCCGGTGCTGAAGGATATGGGCCATCGGCGTGGCGGCGATCTGTCTGGCGGACAGCAGCAGCAATTGGCCATCGCCCGGGCCATGATCATGAAGCCGAAGGTGCTGCTTCTGGACGAGCCGACCGAGGGCATCCAGCCGAACATCATCCAGCAGATCGGGCGGGTGATCAGCTATCTGCGCGGCAAGGGCGACATGGCGATCATTCTGGTCGAGCAGTATTTCGACTTTGCCTATGGGCTGGCGGATCGTTTCTATGTGCTCAAGCGCGGGGCGGTGGCCTTGCAGGGCAGCAAGGCGGACCTGGCGCAGGAGACGTTGCGCGCCACCGTATCCGTCTAGCCGCACAGGACAAGCGAAAGGGCCGCCCCAACAGGGCGGCCCTTCTGCATTCTGACCGTTGCCAGGATCAGTTGGTCGCTTCGCCCTCGGCAGCTTCGCCCTCGGCCTCTGCCGGTGCGGCACCGAAGGTGGCCAGGAAGGCCACAACGTCGGCGCGTTCCTTTTCATTGCCAAGCTTGAACACCATCTTCGAGCGCGCCTTGTCGTCGCCCGACTTTTCCTTCAGGAACTTTGCCGGATCGCCAAGGTAGGCGTTCAGGTCTTCTTCCGTCCAGGCAAAGCCCGAAGCGCCAAGCGCGACGATCGAGTCACCATAGGCGAAGTCCGGATAGGTGCCTGCGGTGCGCCCGACGATGCCGTAGAGGTTCGGCCCGGTCTTGGCGTTGCGGCCGGCCAGCACTTCGCCAGCCTCATTGGCCACGACATGGCAGGTCTGGCACTTGTTGAACACCTTCGCGCCCGCTTCGGCATCGCCCGCTGCGAAGGCAGGGGCTGCAAAGATCGACGACATCAGGGCGAAGGCGGTAAGTCTGGTCTTCATGGGGTCTTTCCTCCCGGGTACATTCGCGAACCCTAATCTGGTTTGTCCGTCTTGTCTGGCAAGTCTTCGTGAGAAGGATGTGAAGATTTTTGCCTAAGCCACCGCATGTGCCACGGCACAACGCTGCCAAAGCGATGCGAGCGCAGTCACCAGATGATCCATATCCGCATCCGAATGCAAGGGGCCGGGTGTGATCCTGAGCCGTTCTGTGCCTTTCGGCACGGTGGGATAATTGATCGGTTGCACATAGATGCCCCAGTCATCCATCAGGATGTTGGAAATCATCCGGCATTTGACCGGATCGCCGATCATCACCGGAATGATATGGCTGTCATTGGCCATGTGCGGGATGCCAGCACGGTCCAGCCGCGCCCGCAGCTTCGCCACGTTGAGTTTCTGCAATCGGCGTTCCTCGTCGGACTGCTTCAGGTGGCGGATCGAGGCGGTGGCCGCCGCGGCAACGGCGGGCGGCAGGGCGGTGGTGAAGATGAAGCCGCTGGCAAAGCTGCGGATGAAATCGCACAGGCTGGCCGAGCCGGTGATGTAGCCGCCCACACAGCCGAAGGCCTTGCCAAGCGTGCCTTCGATCAGGCTGATGCGATGGGCGAGGCCCAGTTCTTCGGTCACGCCGCCACCATGGGGGCCATACATGCCCACCGCATGCACCTCGTCGATATAGGACAGGGCGCCGTGCGCCTCGCAGACCTCGACGATCTCGCGGATCGGGGCGATGTCGCCATCCATGGAATAGACGCTTTCAAAGGCCACGATCTTCGGCCGGTCGCCCACGGCATGCAGCTTGCGGTCGAGATCGCGCCAGTCGTTATGCTTCCACAGCACCTTGTCGGCGCGGGAATGGCGGATACCTTCGATCATCGAGGCGTGGTTCTTCTCGTCCGACAGGATCACGGCATTGGGGATGCGCGCGCCCAAGGTGGAAAGGGCCGCCCAGTTCGACACGTAGCCAGAGGTGAAGAGAAGCGCCGCCTCCTTGCCGTGCAGGTCGGCCAGTTCGCGTTCCAGAAGCAGGTGGTGGTGGTTGGTGCCGCTGATGTTGCGTGTGCCGCCCGCGCCGGTGCCGCAGGTTTCCACCGCCTCGACCATGGCTTTCACAACCGTCTGGTTCTGACCCATCCCGAGATAGTCATTCGAGCACCAGACCGTGACCTCCCGGATGGCGCCATCCTTGTGGTTGGCGGCGCGTGGAAAGGATCCACACGTGCGTTCAAGATCGGCAAAGACGCGGTAATTGCCTTCGGCCTTGAGCGCGTCAAGCTGGTCTTGAAAGATGGCGTCGAAGTCCATGTCGTCACTTCCTCACTGTCAGTGGCTTTTCGGGTCGTGGCGCGCCCGATGCATTTGCTGGTGTCAGGGTGGCGCGGTTGGATGGCATCATCCAGCGCCAGAGCTTCTGGTCGGGTAGAGGCAGGACCATGAACCAATGCTCCAGAAGCGCGAGCAGGGTCAGGGCGGAAAGCAGGGTGAAGCCGATGATCTGGCCATCGGTTGTGGCGGACCAGAGCCGTTCCAGAAAGCAGGCGGCGGCAAAGGACAGCGCGGTGATGGAGACGGGAAAGATCGCGTTCATGGGCGCGATGCGGAAATGGCTGGGCAGATGCGCGAGAGGGCGCGGCAGGAATTCGGTATGGATGCGCGGCACGCCGAAAAACAGGTTCAGCTTGGCCGAAATGCGGGCGAAGAAGAGGATGGCAAAGGTCCAGAGACCGAAGCGGTTCACCGCGCCTTCGCTGATCTGTGCCAGAACGCCGAGCGTTCCCATCAGGGCCAGTTCATGCCAGGCGATCGTGCCGCAGGCCCGGACGAAGCGTTCCCACATCGGCGCGAATGGGGGGCAGGGCCGCGTGTTCGGCCCGGCAATGATGCCTGACAGGAAGGCCAGTTCGATCCAGCCCCAGATCGCCAAGGCCGCCACGAAACCGGCGAAGGCCCCGTAGGCGCTGTCGTCGTCAAGCGTGTGGCGCAGCACGCCGAAGCCGACGATCAGCAAGGGGAGGCCAAGGATCACCGACCACAGATGCGCGTCGCGCCCGTCCTGATCGGCGCGCTTTACCCGCCAGATGATGATGCCGGTCGAGAACCACCAAAGGAACAGGGCCGAGACTGCCGCCACCCAAGGATTAGTCATGTGCGGCACCCCCTGTAACAGGGGTGCCGCACCGGGCCGTGGGACGCGCCCATCCCACCGCCGCAACCACCGCTTGCGCGGCGATATGTTGATCCAGGATCAATAGGACGGCTCCAGCCGGACCTGTGCCGGCGGTGTTGTGTGCTTGACCGGGATCAGATAGAGGCCGGCGAATGCCGTCAGGGCGCGCAGAGAGGCAGCCTTGTGCGCAACCCAGCCTGACAGGCCGCCCTTGCGCTTGGCCTTGTCCATGTCGCGCATGGCATGATCCATCCTTCGCAGGCCGGGAAGCCAGCGCGGATGGTCGATGTCCAGTTCCACCGGAAAGACCTGCCGCGCGATGGTCGAGGTCTTGCGGAACACCTCCTGATCATACCAGTCGATGTCTATGCCAAGCGCGTTGTGGAATTCCACCCGGGCATGGTCGCGCACCCACATGGTGGAATAGACGGCCGTCAGGAAGAAGCGGATCCACAGTTTGTTGACAAAGCTCGTGGTCAGCTTCGGATCGGTGCGCATCAGCAGGGCAAAGGCTTCGCCATGGCTGAACTCGTCATTGCACCATTCGCGGAACCATTTGAAGATCGGATGGATCCGGTATTCGGGATGCGCCTCCAGATGGCGATAGATCGTGATGTACCGTGCATAGCCGATCTTTTCCGACAGGTAGGTCGCGTAGTAGATGAACTTCGGCCGAAAATAGGTGTATTTCTTGGCCTTGGTCAGAAAGCCAAGATTCACCGCGACCCCTGCTTCGCGCAGCGCGTCATTGATGAAACCGGCATGCCGCGCCTCGTCGCGGGCCATGTAGTTGAACAACTCGCAGATGTCGGCATTCGTGCCTCGCCGCTTCATCTCCTTGTAAAGCACGCAGCCCGAGAATTCGGCCGTGCAGGAAGATACCAGAAAGTCGATCAACTCTGCCCGCAGGGCAGGCGGCATGGCCGACCAGTCGATTTCGTCCCATTCCGCCGTCTTCTTGAAATGGCCGCGGTTCGGGTCGCTCTTCATCTGCGCGATCAGCTTGTCCCATTCCGCGCGGACGGGTGTCACGTCGATGCGGTCCATCTCGTCGAAATCGGTGGTGTAGAAGCGCGGGTTGAGAAGGGTGGTCTCGGTTGCCATGGCGGTGGTGTCGAAGGCATCCGACATCTCGGCATGCAGTTCGCCATGGGTGGTGTCGTGCTGCGGCTGGGCATGGGCGTTCATAGCGTCACCTCTTCCGAGAAGGAGAATTCGCAGAGTTCCATGAAATCCAGATCGCCTGTCAGACGCGTCCACTGGCGTTCCAGCCAGGTGGCGCGGGTGATGGTGGCGGTGCGTTCCTCGATCACCACCTCGCCATAAGCGGCCATGACCGGGGTGCCATGGACCAGAACCTCGTCACCCGGGTGAACCACGGCGCCGTTGTTGAAGCGCACATGGGCGTGAAGGCTTTCGAAGCGGTGGCTCACTTCGACGGTGCAGGGCACCTGTTCCTTTGTCTTGCTGAAAAGTCCCATTTTTCGATTCCCTATTGATCCAGCAGCCGTTCGAATGCGGCCTTGTTTTCTGCGCCAAAGGCGTAAAGTTCCGCGCTCCAGCCTGTGGCCGGATCTTCCGCGACCAGACGGCCATTGGCGTAGCGCACGATGTTCAGGGGCGGGTTGCCCTCGATCCGGTGAACCAGACGTTCGCGCGCCATCGCGTTCTGGATGACGGTGATGAAGCCGCCATGCGGCAGGTCGGCAAGCAGCGTGCCATCGGCGTTTCGCACGGTGACGGCTTGCGCATCCAGCCCTTCCAGAATGATGGCGCGCGAGGCCACCACTTCGGAAGGTTTGGGCTGACCGACAGTCGGACGATCCGTCACGACCGCGACAGTGGTTATGGCAAGCGTGACCAGAGCAAGGGCAAGCATCCCGCGCAACAGCGCAGTCGGGATCATCTCGGCCTTCTGGTTGCGCAGGGCGGGTTGGCGGGGAGTGTTCATGTCTGCCTCCCCTTCATTCTGCCGCAACTGCATCAGCACCCGCCACCGGCGAGGGACTGCGCGAGATCACGGGCATCGCCACCCGGGTTTCTGCCGCCTCGGCCAGGATGCGGGCCACATTCGCCACATCGGGGATGCAGCGCAGTGCGGGCTGCGTCACCCTGACATGGCCGGGTCGCAGATGCGGCCAGAGCGCGACATAGGCGAGCCGGGTTTCGCCCAGCGTCTCCATCGCAATCGTGCCGGTGCCTTTGGGGCCGATCTCGGCGCGCGCGGTGGCGATCTGGGTCAGGGGGATGTTGTAGGTGACAGGCAGCGCGGCCCCGATCTTCATCAGCACCCGCGACGTGGTGATGGTGTAGATGGCGGCGCGGGCCTGAGCCCAGGCCAGAAGCCAGACCACGGCCACGGCCGCCAGTGCCAGCACCACATAGGGCAGGCCCCGGGCAAGCGCCAGGAGGACGCCGCCTTCGGCAAGACCCACCCCCGCCTTCCACAGCACGATCAGCGCCATGTATCCGGCGATCCAGCGGATCTTGAACGCCTCGCGGGCGAGCGTGTTGGTATCGGGGTGGCCCTGCCAGAGAACCTCTTCCCCCTTGGGAAGCGGCGCGGGGATGCCCGGCGCCACGTCGAATGCGAAATCATCATGGTCTGACATGTTCAGACCCTCCGTGTTGGGAAAAGACGGGGCGGCCCGGGCGCAGGCCGCCCCCCTTTGTGTCTCAGAAGCCGTGCTTGCGCTTGTCGGCGTCATACATCCAACCGCCGGCGACATAGCCCGAGATCTTGTCTTCCTCGAGCTTGGTGACGGTGGTCATGGATTTGGTCCGGGGGATGCCTTCGAAGCTGTCCGATGCCAGCGCCCGGATGCGGACGCGGTCCGGCCAGATGCGGGCAAGGGTCATGGGGACAAGGCGCTTGCCGCCCGAATTCAGCTCGATCTCCAGATAGCGGACAAGCTGTTCCGGGGCATCGACCCACATGTCGGAGATGCGGCCCACGACCTCAAGGTCAGCGGCTTGCACCGGCAGGCCGCGCGGGTCGCGCCCGGCGCTGACGACAAAGCCTTTCGCCTGACCCATGGGCACGATCTTGGCATGACCGTGGCCATCCAGTTCCGGCTCATCCCGGCGCGGCACCCACGAGGCAGGGCCGACGCCATCGACCAGCGGGTTGCCGGTGGGTGCGTGGGGGAAGCCTTCGGATACGGCGGTGCGCGCCATCGCCAGATCGCTGCGGCGGTGCGCGGCTTCATTGGCTGCGGAAGGCACCGTCACGTCGCCCTTGCCATGCGGCAGGTGGAACGTCTTGGGCTTGGGCACGGGGAAGGGGCCCTGGTTCGGGGCGGGCGAGCCGTCCTCCATCTCCAGCGGATAGCCTTCGCGCATGTTTTCGGTTTGCAGATAGTAGATCAGCAGGGCGAAGAAGGCCCAGAACAGCCAGATCGAAAGGCTGGCCAGGTCGAAGTTTCCAAAGAAGTTGACACCTACCATGTGATGGTCCTCCGGGTCAGGTGGGGAATTCGGCGATGCGCAGGCGTCCATCGCCGGAAGTCTGCGGGTGGTTCGGGTCGGCAAGAGGCCGCAACCGGACCATCGGTCCGAGCACGGCAAGGGTTGCGAAGAGCAGCCCGATTTCGAGGTGGTAGACAAAGGAATAGCCAAGCGACGGGTCCGACAGGCCTGCCCCGAGCCGGCCCGATGTGGCGAGATGGCCCACGACATCGCGGATCGTGCCGCCCATGAAGATGGACATGCCATAGGCCGTGGCCTGCGCCGCACCCCATGCGCCAAGGGCGATGCCCGCCCCGGCAACGCCGCCCGCAGGCATGGTCATGGCGACCGTCAGGGTGGCGATGGCAAAGAGACCGCCACCGAAGCCGATCATTCCGGCCCCGGCAAAGAACAGGGCAGTCGATCCCAGGGGCGCGGCAAAGATCACGCAGGAGAAGGCCAGCACCCCGGCCAGAAGGCCGCGCGCCGCCAGACGCAGCGGATCCACCCCGCGCGCCAGCCAGCGGGCGGCCAGCAGGAACCCGCCCAAAGCGCCCGCCGCCGACATGGCGGTCAGCGTCGTGGTTTGCGAAACGCTCAGACCAAGGATCTCGCCGCCATAGGGTTCCAGCAGCACATCCTGCATGTTGAAGCCCAGCGTCCCCAGAACGACCACCGCCAGCAGGCGCCCTGCTGTGCCGCCGGACATCAGATCGGCCCAGGCATCGCGAAAGCGCGGACGCGGCGCTTCGCGCTCGGCCCGTGACATCGGGCGAACGCGTTCCTGCTTCCAAAGCGCGATCAGGTTCAGAACCAAGGTGGCCAGCGCGCAGCCCTGCACGACCTTCACGAGCAGAAGCGGTTCGAAGTTCTGCAAGAGCCAGCCGATGGCGAGCGCCGAGACCCCCATGCCCAGAAGGTTCGCCACATAGAGCAGCGCCACGACGCGTGGACGAGTCGTATCGCTCGCGCGGTCGCAGGCCAGGGCCAGCCCCGCCGTCTGGGTCATGTGCATGCCGAGGCCGGTCATCAGAAAGGCGATGGCGGCCAGGATCTCGCCCGCGAAGGGTACCTCGAAGGTCCGGTCACCCGACAGAACCAGAAGCGCGAAGGGCATGACCGCCAGCCCACCCATCTGCCACAGCGAGCCGAACCACAGATAGGGCACACGCTTCCAGCCAAGGGCCGAGCGATAGGTGTCCGACCGATGGCCCAGAAGCGCGCGGAAGGGGGCGACAAGCACGGGAATGGCGATCATCGCGGCCACGATCATGGCAGGCACCGACAGTTCCACGATCATCACCCGGTTCAGCGTGCCCAGCAGAAGAACCTGCGCCATGCCGACCGAGACCTGAAACAGAGACAGGCGCAGAAGCTGCGCCATCGGCAATTCCTCGGAGGCTACATCCGCGAAGGGCAGCCAGGAGGCCGAAAACTTCTGCAGGTCCTTCTTCCGGATGATCACGGCCGATACTCCAGACATTCCGAGATGTAGAAACCCCGGCTGACGCGTTCGACGCGGCTGACGCGGTTGTTGGTGTGACGGGCAAGCTGCCGCCAGTCCTGCGGGATCATGGTCGGTGAGCGGTCGGCCCGCGGGAAGGCCTTGCCCAGCGTGAAGAAGGTCATCAGGAATGGCGTGCGCGGCGCAACGGTGAAGATCACCCGCTCCGCCGTCCGCGCGCCAATCCTTGCCAGCACATCGGCGATGTCGGCGCTGCGGTAATAGATCAGGCTGTCCATCGCCATGACGAAATCGAACCGCCCATGGCTGGCGCAAGTCATGTCGCCCGAGGCAAAGGACACACGGGGTTTCAGGGCATCGTCCAGCCGCGCCTCGGCGATGGCGACAAGCTGGGGCGAGATATCCACCGCCACGACATCCGCCCCGCGCGCCGCCAGGTCCGCCGTCATCATCCCCGTACCGCAGCCTGCATCCAGCACGCGCGCCCCGCGCAAATCGGAGGGCAGGCGCGACAGCATGATCGCGCGCATCCGGTCGCGGCCTTCGCGCACGGTCTGGCGAATACGGCTGACCGGGGCGTCCGAGGTCAGACGCTCCCACACCTTGGTGGCGCTGCGGTCGAAATAATCCTCGACGCGGGTCAGAGTGGCGGAATAGTCCTGCATTCTCAGTCAAATCCCAGAAGTTCAAAGATGTCGCGATCGGGCAGGGGATCGGGGGTCGATCCGGGACCGCCGACCGACCGCCAGAGTGTTTCTGCCAACCGCAGATATTCGGCACGGGCCATGACGATGTCCTGTTCGTCATCCATTTCGAACAGCGTCTTCTTCTTCAGACGCGAACGGCGGATGGCGTCGATGTCGGGCATATGCGCAAGGCGGTTGAACCCGACGCGGGCGCAGTAGCGATCCACCTCGTCCGTCTCGCGCGAGCGGTTGGCAACGCAACCGGCAAGCTGCACCTTGTAGTTGCTCGACTTCGCCTGAACGGCGGCAATGATGCGGTTCATCGCATAGATGCTGTCGAAATCGTTCGCGGTGACGATGACCGCGCGGTCGGCATGTTGCAGCGGGGCCGCGAAGCCGCCGCAGACCACGTCGCCGAGGACGTCGAAGATCACGACATCAGTATCTTCCAGAAGATGATGCTGTTTCAGAAGTTTCACCGTCTGTCCGACGACATAGCCGCCGCAGCCGGTGCCCGCAGGGGGGCCGCCCGCCTCGACGCATTTCACGCCATTGAAGCCTGTGGCGACGTAATCCTCGGGGCGCAGTTCTTCGGGGTGGAAGTCCACCTCCTTCAGAATGTCGATCACCGTGGGTTGCAGGCGGCCGGTCAGGGTGAAGGTGCTGTCATGCTTCGGGTCGCAGCCGATCTGCAGCACGCGCTTTCCCATCACCGAGAAAGCAGCCGACAGGTTGGATGAGGTGGTGGATTTCCCGATCCCGCCCTTGCCATAGACGGAAAAGACCTTGGCCCCTTCGATCCGGGTCGAGGCATCCTGATGCACCTGCACCGAGCCTTCGCCATCCTGTCCGCGGAGCAGGGGGATTTCATCTCTCGGGCTCATTCGGCCTCCTTCGGAAGGGCAATCAAACCCTTCATTTTCTGTCCAAAAGTATCCCGGGGGTCCGGGGGCAGGCCCCCGGTCCGACGGGTGGTCTGGGTGCGCGTCTGGGTCATTCCGCTGCGATCCCTTCCAGTCGATCCTCAAGCTCGTCCGCTGCACGTTGCAGCGCGGCCAGCGTTTCGGCATCGGGTTGCCAGTAGTTCCTGTCCGAGGCTTCCAGCAGGCGTTGGGCCATGCGGTTGGACGCCTCGGGGTTCAGACTTGCCAGACGCCGGCGCATCGCTTCGTCCAGCACGAAGGTTTCCGACAGGCGCTGATAGACCCAGGGATCCACCTGCGCGGTCGTGGCCGACCAGCCCAGCGTATTCGTCACCTGCGCCTCGATCTGCCGCACGCCTTCGGCGCCGTGGCGGAGCAGGCCCTCGAAATATTTGGGGTTCAGGCTGCGCGACCGGGTTTCCAGTGCGATTTGATCCTTCAGCGTGCGGACCGTGCCGCCGCCCCGGGTCTGATCGCCGATGTAGACGGGCGTTTCCTGCCCACCACGCGCACGTTTCACGGCGCGGGCAATGCCACCCAGCGTGTCGAAATACTGGTCAACCGTCGTGACCCCAAGTTCGACGCTTTCCAGATTCTGATAGGCCAGGTCCACATCCTTGAGCGCCTTTTGCAGCAGGGCCGCGTTCTGGACGGGTTTGCCGCTGCGGCCATAGGCAAAGGATTTGCGGTTCTCGTAGGCATCGGCGAGTTCGTCCTCGTCCCCGAAGGCGCTGCTGCCCACAAGGATGTTGACGTTAGATCCATAGGCCCCTTCGGCATTGGAAAAGACCCGCAGGCTGGCGGTTTCCAGATCCACGCCCATCTCGGCCGCATAGGCAAGCGCATGGGCGCGGATGAAGTTTTGCGACGGGGGTTCGTCTTCCGCCGAGGCGCATTTCCAGGCGGCCTCTGCCAGCATCCGCGTCTGCAGGGGCAGGAGATCGCGGAAGATGCCGGACAGGGTCATCACCACGTCGATGCGCGGGCGACCCAGTTCGGATAGCGGGATCAGATCGGCCCCGCAAAGCCTGCCGTAATGGTCGAAGCGGGGGCGGGCCCCCATCAGGGCAAGCGCCTGAGCAAGCGGGCTGCCGTCGGATTTGATGTTGTCCGATCCCCACAGCACCAGCGCCACGGTTCGCGGCAGGGTCGGATGGGTATCCAGCAGGCGCTGCGCCTGTGCTGCGCCATCCTTGAGGGCAAAGGCCGTAGGCATGCGGAACGGATCGAAGGCGTGGATGTTGCGTCCCGTGGGCAGGATGTCCGTGCTGCGCAAGAGATCACCCCCGGGCACGGGGCTGATGAAATGCCCGCCCAGCGCATGCAGGAGGGCAGGAATCTCGGTCTGCGCCTGCAACTTCGCATCCAGCGCCTCGGCCTCGGCGCCGGTGGCGCCGATCAGGGTGATGTATTCCTGTCTTTCCGCCGCGCCCATCGGGCGGCCCAGCACATGAAGGCCATCGGGGATCAGGGCACCTTCGGTTTCCAGCAGACGGACCCAGAGCAGATCGGGGTCTGTTGCATCGAGATCGACAAGGGCCGCCTGCTCGCGGATCAGGAGAAGGAGGTCGTCCCGTTCGGGGGATTCAGGGTCGGCCTTACGCCAGCGCACCAGCGAATCCTTCAGGTCCAGCAGCCCCTTGTAGAGCCCCGATTGCGCCAGCGGTGGCGTCAGATGGGTGATCGTGACCGCGTTCGACCGCCGTTTTGCCAGTGTCGCCTCGGACGGGTTGTTCGAAGCATAGAGATAGACATTCGGCAAGTTGCCGATCAGACGGTCGGGCCAGCAGGTTTCCGACACCCCGGCCTGCTTGCCGGGCATGAATTCCAGCGCGCCATGCATGCCGAAATGCAGCAGCACATCAGCCCCGAAATCCTCGCGCAGCCACCGATAGAAGGTGGTGAAGGCATGGGTCGGGGCAAAGCCCTTCTCGAACAGAAGGCGCATCGGATCGCCTTCATAGCCAAAGACGGGTTGCAGCCCCACGAAGACATTGCCGAACTGATGGCCCAGCACCATCACCCCGCGACCATCGGATTGCAGCCGTCCAGGGGCCGGACCCCAGGCCTTTTCCACATCCGAAAGCCAGCGTGAACGAGCAACGATCTCGGCCGCCGGCACGATGCAATGCACATTTCCAGGCTGACCATAGGTGCGGGCGGATCCGCCCATCACGGCTTCACGCAGGTCATCCACGGTGGCGGGAGGGCAAAGGTCGTATCCTTCGGCGGCCATCGCGTGCAGCGTGTTGAAGAGGCTTTCGAACACGCCCAGATAAGCCGCCGTGCCCGCAGCACCGGCATTCGGCGGGAAGCCGTACAGGATGACGGCTACCTTCCGCGTGGCCACATCCGACCTGCGCAGATGGGCAAGCCGCGCGGTCTTGTCCACGAGCGCGGCAATGCGTTCATGGCAGGGGGCCATCGCGCGGGTGGTCAGCGCCTCGGCGCTGGCGGGTTGGCAATTGCGGGTGCAGCCTGCGCAGCCATTCAGATCATGCCGCCCTGCAAACACGGTGGGGTTGGTCGCGCCGTCGATTTCGGGCAGCGCGATCAGCATGGTCGTTTCCACTGGCCCCAGACCACCACCCGACAGGCCCCATTGGCCAAGTGTCTGAAATTCCAGCGGGTGCGCGGCGACATAGGGCACGTCGAGCGCCTGAAGCGTCGTCACGGCGGCGGGACTGTCGTTATAGGCCGGCCCTCCCACGAGGCTGAAGCCGGTGAGCGACACCAGCGCATCGACCGCGCCGGCGAAATAGGCATCAATCGCCGGGCGGCCGTCGAGCCCACCCGCAAAGGCCGCGCGCACGGCAATGCCCCGCGCCTCGAACGCACGGATGACGGTGTCGTAATGTGCCGTGTCCGAGGCGAGGATGTAAGAGCGCAGCATCAGAAGCCCGACGGTCGCTGTCGCGCCCGTGGGGCGCGGAAGGTCAGCCGGGTTCGTGGTGATACGCGTCTTCAGGTCGGGGTGATAGAGGCCCACATCCGGGTAATCGACCGGGGGCTTGGCTGAAACCGCCTTCCAGTCGCGGTTGGCCGCATAACGGGATACCAGAAAGCGGATCATCTGTTCGATGTTGTCGTCAGACCCGCCAAGCCAGTACTGCATTGACAGGAACCAGGCGCGCAGGTCCTGAGCCTTGCCGGGCAGGAAGCGGAGGATCTTTGGCAGGCGGCGCAGCATCTTCATCTGCTTTTCGCCGGACGATCCCGACGGCGCGCCGGAACCGCGCAGCTTTTTCAGGAACTGCATCGCGGCGGATGCAGGTTTGGACATGTCGAGATCGCCCATCCGCGTGAGCTTGACCACGGCCGGATCGGCGATGACGCCGACGAAGGCATCAGCCTCTTCCCGCGCGATGCGCAGATCATCGAGGATTGCGGTGATGTGTTCTTCGATGAACAGAAGGTTCGCGACCACGAAATCGGCTGCGCGGATATCGGCCTTGGCGCGGGCAAGGGCGGTCGGGTTTTCTGCCCATTCGGCAGCAGCATGAACCGACACCTGAATTCCCGGAAAATCACGCGCCAGCGCCGGAGCAACGCGGGCCGCGGGGCCAGCGGCATGGGCGTCCAGAGTGACGATCACAAAGCGGTAGACCCCGTCGCCCCGGCGGGGCAGCGTCAGGTCTTCCGGCGATGTGAAACGGTCATCGCGCATAATGGGCCTTGGCCTCGTAAAGCGTATCGACGGTGATCTGGACCACGCCGCGATCGGCTGCGTATCTCTCGGTGTTGCGCTTTGCCTTGCCGCGCACGAAGAACGGGATCTTCTTCAACTCGCGTTCGGCATCGGGCATCCAGACGATCTGGCCTGACGGCGTGACGACCGGGATTCCGCCTGCCAATCCGGAATCCGGATGGGCTGCGCCGTCATCGGTGGCCGCGGCGATCGGGTCGAAGTTGTAGTGGTGCGCGTAGGCATCGAAGTCGATCTCGGGTTCGGGCCGAGGCATCGCCTTGCCTCCGTGATGGCTTGGCCCGGCATCGTCGTGGAACTCGAAATCCTCGCGGAACATGGTCAACAGGTGTTCCTCAAGCCCCATGACCAGCGGGTGGATCCAGGTGTCGAAGATGACATTCGCACCTTCGAACCCCATCTGGGGGCTATAGCGGGCGGGGAAGTCCTGCACATGGACGGGGCTTGAGATGACGGCGCAGGGGATGCCGAGGCGCTTGCCAATGTGGCGCTCCATCTGGGTGCCGAGTATCAGTTCCGGCTGCAGGCGGGCGATTTCGGCCTCGACTTCAAGGTAGTCGTCGCTGATCAGCGCCTCGATGCCGTAGGACTTGGCGGCGGCGCGCAGGGGGCGGGCAAATTCGCGGTTGAAGCACCCCATGCCAACGACCTCGAAGCCGACTTCTTCGGTGGCAATGCGTGCGGCAGCCATCACATGGGTGGCGTCGCCAAAGACAAAGACGCGCTTGCCGGTCAGATAGGTGGAGTCGACCGAGGCCGACCACCACGGCGCGCGCAGGGCGAATTCGTCCACCGATGCGGAAAGTCCGGTCAAACTGCTGACTTCCCGAAGGAAATCGCGCGTGGCACCTACGCCGATCGGCACGGTCCTGGTATAGGGCTGGCCGCAGGCGCGTTCCAGGTGCCGCGCGGCCGTCTCGCCTGTTTCCGGATAGAGCAGGACGTTGAAATGCGCCTGTCCCATACGGGCGATGTCGGCCGGGCTGGCGCCCATCGGCGCGGCCACATTCACTGTGACGCCCATCTGCGCCAGAAGCCGCGTCACCTCGGTCACGTCGTCGCGGTGGCGGAAGCCAAGGGCGGTTGCGCCAAGCAGGTTGCAGCTTATCGCCTCGGTCCGGGGCATCGGTTTGGCCAATGCCTTCACGATCTGAAAGAACGTCTCATCCGCGCCGAAGTTTTCCTTGCGCTGATATGAGGGCAATTCGAGAGGGATCACCGGAATGGGCAGTTCAAGCGCCTCGGCCAGACCGCCGGGATCATCCTGGATCAGTTCAGCGGTGCAGGAGGCGCCGACGATCATCGCCTGCGGCTTGAACCGCTCATACGCATCGCGGGCGGAGGCCTTGAACAGGTTTGCCGTATCTCCGCCCAGATCGCGCGCCTGAAAGGTGGTGAAGGTGACGGGCGGGCGGTGGTTGCGCCGTTCGATCATGGTGAACAACAGATCGGCATAGGTGTCGCCCTGCGGTGCGTGCAACACGTAATGCAACCCCGTCATGCCTGTCGCCACGCGCATGGCCCCCACATGGGGTGGGCCTTCATATGTCCAGAGTGTCAGTTTCATTCGGCGGCCTCCTTGCGGAGGAGCGCCTTGCGGCGCAGTGGGCGCGAGAAGAGGCCCGCCAGATCGCCGGCCTGTTCATAGAAATGGACAGGCGTGAAGACCAGCTCGATGGCCCATTTGGTGGCAAAGCCTTGCGCCTCCAGCGGGTTGGCAAGGCCAAGGCCGCACACGGTAAGATCCGGGGCGGCGGCGCGCTGGCGATCGAGCTGCTTGTCCACATCTTGGCCTTCGCTGATGACCGGCCCTGCCGGCAAGAGGTCAAGATCGGGGCCGACGATGCCTTCATGCAGGTAGGGTGTGCCCACCTCGACCGCGGTCATGCCGCATTCGCGGACGAGGAACCGCGCCAGGGGAATCTCCAGTTGGCTGTCGGGAAAAAAGAAGACGGACTTGCCGCGGAGTTCGGCAGACTGGATGGCGACGGCCTTCTGCGCGCGCGCCCGGGGCGCGGCGGTTACGGCTTCGAACAAGTCGGGGGATACGCCGAATTCGTCGGCAATTACGCGCAGCCAGGCGGTTGTGCCTTCCTCGCCAAAGGGGAACGGCGCGGGCAGATGGCGCGCGCCACGGCGCAGCAGGGCGGCATGGGTGTCGCCAAGGAAAGGCTGGACAAGGGCAAAGACCGTCTCGGGCCCGATGCCGGGCAGTTCGCCCGCCCGTTGTGCCGGGAGCAGGCGCACGGGCCCAATGCCCATGGCGGCGAGCAGGGCAAGGCACTGATCCTCGACGACATCAGGCATGGCGCCCACGATCAGAAGCTCGCGCGCGGTGCTGGGTGCAAGGGTCGGCACCATCGCCTCAAGGCAGGCATCTTCGCCTTGGGTGAAGGTCGTCTCGATACCTGATCCGGAATAGTTGTAGACGCGCACATGCGGGGCGTGCTGGCCGTTCAGGCGTTCCGCCGCGCGGGCAAGGTCCAGCTTGATCACCTCGGACGGGCATGAGCCGACAAGGAAAAGCTGGCGGATGTCAGGGCGGCGTGCCAGAAGGCGAGCGACTTCGCGATCCAGTTCGGCATTGGCATCGGCCAGTCCAGCGAGATCCTTCTCTTCGAGAATCGCTGTCCCGAAGCGCGGCTCCGCAAAGATCATCACGCCCGCTGCCGCCTGCAGCAGGTGGGCGCAGGTCCGGCTACCCACCACAAGAAAGAACGCATCCTGCATCTTGCGGTGCAACCAGATGATCCCGGTCAGACCGCAGAACACTTCGCGCTGGCCCCGTTCCTTCAGAACAGGGGTGCTCCGGCAGCCATTGGTGGGCAGGTCGAGGCTCATGCGACCACCTCGGCCAGGGTGCGGTTCTCCTCGATCGCCTCGGCTTCGGCATCAAGCCGCGCCATGCGAAGTTTCCAGAGGAATTGCCCGGCATTGATCACGTAGGCCGCATAGGCCGCGAGCGCCAGGAACATCAGTTCGTTCGGGGTGAGGAAGCCGGTGTAAAGCGCCCAGAGGTAAAGCGAATGAAGCGCAATGACGGCGAAGCTGAAGACGTCCTCCCAGAAGAAGGCGGGGGCAAAAAGGTACTGGCCGAAGACGACCTTTTCCCAGATCGCGCCGGTGACCATGATCACATAGAGAAAGGCTGTCTTGACGAGGATGGACACAGTTGCCGCAGCATAGCCGTCACCCGTCCACAGGAAGCGCAGCACAAGCACGACGGAAACGGCAAAAGCGATGAACTGCGCGGGGGCAAGCCAGCCCTGCACAAGCGTCCATTTCGTGGCATCGCGCCGCGCCCGTTCCTCTTCGGTGTAAAGCCGCCTGCGCGGGGTGGGGCTCTGACTCGCGTGCATGGACAGACGCCTCTCCTTTCGGCTCTTCGCTTCATGAGGTTAGCGCTGGGGGGCGAAGTGTCAATCAAAACTTACACATTTCAGGTTTACGCCTGGGGTCGCGAAAGTCGGCGGGTTTTTGCGAAAAGGTCTTAAATTATTGCATCAATTGCGGATCGACCGGGACCTTTCCGCGCATGTGGCTTTTCTTTCCGCCTTGAATGTCAATTTGCTTTGACATTGGCGGGCCAAAGTTGGACAGTCGGGTATGGGCGTCTCCGGGGGCCGCATGACCTTTGTCAGGCGGGTCTGACGGGTAACTGGAGCCGATTATGCCGCAGGAAAAGCAGTTCAGGTCGCTGGATCGGGCAGCAAGTCCGGTCATCGGTGTGTCGCAGCTGGCGGCCGACGTCGTGGCAAAGCTTGTTGCGCGCGACGGCGTTGACGAGGCGGGGCTGCGCGAACCTTTGGTGTGCCGCCTGTTGGAGGCGGTCACGTCCCACGGCCCGCGCATGTTCGATTCGGTAAGGGCCGAATTCAAGCGGGCACGGATTTCAGCCTCCGCTCTGGCCGATCTCTACATTCCCGAGGTGGCGCGTCGGCTGGGTCGTTGTTGGGATGACGATACCTTAAGTTTTGCGGTCGTGGCCATGGCCACAACACGCCTGCAATTCATCCTGCGTGAGCTTGGCGAGGAGTGGAGGGCGGATGCGCTCGGGCCTGCAGATGGCGCCTCGCTGCTCCTGCTCTTGCCCAGGGGCGAACAGCACACGCTCGGGGCGATGGTGCTGGCGGGCCGATTGCGCCGGATGGGCGTTTCGGTCTGCCTCCGAAATGCGTCCGAGCCTGCGGAAGTGGCGAAACTCGTTGCCGATTGTTCGTTTCGCGGTGTTCTTGTCTCTGTCTCTGGCGAGAGCAGGCTTGAAGCTTGCTCGAATTTGATAAAAGCGCTTAAACAAGCCGGAAACGGCTCCTTGATGGTGGCAATTGGCGGTGCCATTCTGAACGATGCCGAGGATGAAATGCGGTCCACAGGTGCGGATCTGGTGAGCAACGACATTGACCATGTGCTTCGTGCCATGGGGATCATTGTTGGCGCGTCACCTGTTCTTGAACTGAGTTGACCCGTAATGGGCTTTTCCCGGGAGGGGACGGCTCGGGATCGGAAAGAGAGTGACGACGGACGGTAGACATTTGCTCAATGGCGGGAAGTTGCCGCTGATCGCGCCCGATCTCCTGAGCGAGATCATAGCGACAGCGTCAGACCTTGCGCTGTTGATTGCACCGTCGCGACGGATCATTTCGGTTCTGGTCAATCCGCATCATCGCAGTTTCGGTCAGCTTACCGAATGGGAAGGAAGCCATCTGCGCGATGTGCTGACCGAGGAAAGCCTGCGGAAGTTCGAGGCACGCCTGAATGACATGCATGGCGCGCGGCATGGTGCGGTGGCGGTCGAATTGAACCATACCGATCAATCCAACTGGGAATTCCCGGTCCGCTATTCCCTTCACCGGATCGGGGTGGATGACTCGATCCTCATGCTCGGGCATGATTTGCGCCCCGTGGCCGAAGTGCAGCAGCAATTGGTGCAGGCACAATTGGCGCTGGAGCGGGATTACGAAACCCAACGCGAGATGGAGACGCGGTATCGCGTCCTGATGGAGGTGTCGCGCGATCCGATACTGATGGTCTCGATGTCAACGGGCCGGATCACGGACATCAATCCGGCGGCGGCGCAGATCATTGGGGGCGCGCGGGGTGATCTTGTCGGATCGGCCGTGGCCCAGGAATTCGAGGGGCGTCGCCGGGGTGAATTGCTTGATCATCTTGCCACCGTGGCCGTCACCGAAGGCTCTGCCTCGATCGAACTGAATGCTCGGCGTTCGCAGAAGCGCGTTTTCCTGAAGCCGACGTTGTTTCGCGCGGCCGGGGAGCGGGTCCTGTTGTGTCAGATCGACACACAGGAGCGCGAGGCGCGGGCTACCGATGAACTGGGCGACAATCTTGCCCGGCTCTACCACGAAGGTGTGGATGGCATCGTCTTCGCGGACAGTGAGGGCAATATCCGGGCAGCGAACGAGGCTTTCCTGAACCTGACCGATACGGCAAACATCGCGGCTGTGCGCGGACGGTCCCTGACGGATTTCCTGGCGCGTGGTGCCGTGGATCTGCGGGTGCTCCTGGACAATGTGAAGCGGACCGGTCAGTTGCGGCTTTACGCGACGCGCCTGACCACGGATTTCATGGGCCAGATCGCAGTGGAAATTTCGGCCACCTGGCTGAATGATCGCCCAAACCCTGTGCTGGTGCTTGTGGTGCGAGATGCCAGTCGCGTGGAAACGCTGCGCCGCCCTGCTTTCGGGCAGTCCGACGATGGGGTTCGCAATGTGATGGAACTGGTTGGTTCCAGCACCCTGAAGGACATCGTCGCCGAGACGACCGATGTCATCGAAAAGATGTGCATTGAAACCGCGCTTGAATTGACCAGGAACAACCGGGTCGCCGCGGCCGAGATGCTGAGCCTGAGCCGCCAGTCGCTTTATGTGAAGCTCCGGAAATACGGTCTGCTGAACAAGGACGGCGAATAGCGGTGCATTTGGCGTGCCGCATGCAGTGCGGCAATGATCCGTCCGACGCAGAATCTGGAGTTGCGACTTACGCATCATGTGTTTGCGCGCTGGAATGGTTGCCCTTGCAGCAACTATGTCGTCCGAAGTTGACATACGTCAAGGTCGATACCCAGGAATCTGTCAATCTAACCTGACAGTCTTGTGGGGGGCCAGATGCGCATTGTTTTCATCCACCCGAACTATCACTCCGGTGGAGCAGAGATCGCCGGAAACTGGCCGCCGGCCTGGGTTGCCTATCTGGCCGGTCATTTGCGGCGGGCGGGGTTCGAGGATATTCACTTCATCGACGCGATGACCAATCACATCGGTCCGGATGAATTGCGGCAGCGTCTGGCTGCGATAAGGCCGGATGTGGTGGGCCTGACCGCAATCACGCCAGCCATCTATGAGGCCGAGGAATGCCTGCGCATCGCGCAAGAGGTGGTGCCGGATGCGTTGCGGGTGCTGGGAGGAATCCACGCAACATTCATGTTCCGTCAGGTGTTGGAAGAGGCACCCTGGATCGACGTGATCGTGAGGGGCGAGGGCGAAGAGATCATGGTCAACCTCATGTCCGCACTTCGCGACGGGCGATGGCCTGCGGATCGACGCCGGATCAAGGGAATTGCCTTTCGAGACGGCGATGAAATCGTCTCGACACAGGCGGCCAGCACGGTGAAGGATCTGGATGCGATTGATCCCGACTGGTCCATTCTTGAATGGTCCAAGTACATTTATGTGCCATTGGGGGTAAAGGTCGCGATCCCCAATATGGCGCGGGGATGCCCCTTCACCTGTTCCTTCTGTTCCCAATGGAAGTTCTGGCGCGATTACCGTGTGCGCGACCCGAAGAAAGTTGCCGATGAAATCGAACGCCTTGTCGCCGATCACGGTGTGGGCTTCTTTATCCTTGCCGACGAGGAACCCACGATCAACAAGAAGAAGTTCGTGCAGTTCTGTCAGGAATTGATCGACCGTGGCCTCAACGAGCGTGTGACCTGGGGCATCAACACGCGCGTCACCGATATCTACCGTGATCGCGATCTGCTGGCATTCTACCGCAAGGCGGGGCTTGTGCATGTCAGCCTTGGAACCGAAGCCGCGGCACAGCTGAAGCTGGATCTCTTCAACAAGGAGACCACTGTCGCCGAGAACAAGGAGGCAATCCGCCTGCTGCGGGAGGCCGACATCTTTGTCGAAGCGCAGTTCATCGTGGGCCTTGAGAACGAGACGAAGGAGACACTGGAAGAGACCTTTCAGATGGCTTGGGATTGGCAGCCAGATCTGGCGAACTGGTCCATGTACACGCCTTGGCCCTTTACCCCTCTGTTTCAGGAAATTCGGGATCAGGTGGAGGTTTTCGACTTTTCGAAATACAATTTCGTCACCCCGATCATGAAGCCTGCCGCCCTGACACGTGGCGAATTGCTGGATGGGGTAATGAAGAATTACCGCCGTTTCTACATGCGCAAGGCGTTGTTTCATTATCCCTGGCGGGGCACCGGGTTCCGCCGTCGCTATCTTCTTGGATGTCTGAAGGCCTTTTTGAGGGCAGGGGTCGGTCGCACATTCTATGATCTCGGCAAGGCCGGATATTGGGGGCCACAGACAAAGGGGAAGGTGGATTTTCACTTTGACGAGACACGGACCATCGCAGATGCCCAGATGGCCGATTGGGAGGCCAGCGCCGACCGCGCGGCCAAAGCGGCCGAGCGCCGCGCCGCGGTAAAGGCCCAGATGTCCAGCCGTGCGGAAGAGCGCCGGTCCCTGCGCATGCCCGAAATGTCGGCCTGTGGCGGTGGCAAAGAGCAGATGGACGAAGAGGCATGACGCCATGGACGGGGGTGGCGTTTCGGGCGATGTCGGCGGCGCACGGATCGGGCCGAATGCGATAACGCAACTTGTCGCGGTGCTGGATCGTGTCGAGGAGCGTGCGTTCCGCGATCAGGTGATGGCGGCGGCCGGTGTGGCGGCGCCGGATCCGAACCTTGGCATGATCCCCGAGGCGGATGCGGCGGCCATGCATCTGGCGGTGCGGATGGCCGCACCCGAACGGGCCGAGGGACTGTTGCGCCTCGCGGGATTGGAGACGGGCAGATACATTCTGCGGCACCGCATACCACCTGCGGCGCAATGGGCCATCCGTGCCCTGCCGTCCTCCATCGGCGCAAGGGTGTTGGCGAAGGCGATTGCGCGACATTCCTGGACCTTTGCCGGATCGGGGACCTTCGACATCGCAGGCTGGCAGCCGCTTGTGTTCGCTGTCTGGGGCAACCCGCTGGTGGCGGGTTTGCGGGGGAAAGACCCCGTATGCCATTGGCACGCGGCCGTGTTCGAGCAGCTTTTTTCATGCCTCGTCTATCCCGGATGCGTGGTGCGCGAGGTTTCCTGCATCGCAACGGGCGGGGCCGCTTGCCGCTTTGAGGTGCATCCATGCGGATAACAAAGGGGCGCAGGCCCGGGCCCGGGGCAGGGGTCGGACCGATTCAGCGGTGCGAGTGTCAGAAAAAGTTGACAGTTTGGCGACTGAAGGCTTGCCCGACTCCCCAATGTAAGGTGTAGTTGCGGCATGACTGTCAGCTTGTCCATACAGCAGCGCCGCTTTCCAGAGCCTGCCGCCATGTTGCGGCTGATCAAGCCGATCACCTGGTTCCCACCGATCTGGGCCTATCTTTGCGGTTCGGTTTCATCCGGTGTCATGCTGTCGGGAAACTGGGGCATGGTGGTCCTTGGCATGGTGCTGGCGGGGCCCATCGTCTGTGGCATGAGCCAGGCCGCGAACGACTGGTGTGACCGGCATGTCGATGCCGTAAATGAACCTGACCGCCCGATCCCGTCGGGCCGTATTCCCGGGCGGTGGGGCCTGTATATCGCGCTGGCGATGACAGCGCTTTCGCTCTGGGTGGGATCGCTGCTGGGCACATGGGGCTTCTGGGCCACTTTTGTGGGGGTTGTCGCAGCCTGGGCCTACAGCGCCGAACCGGTTCGGTTGAAGCGGTCGGGCTGGTGGGGGCCGGGTCTTGTGGGGCTATCCTATGAAGGCCTGCCATGGTTCACCGGTGCCGCAGTCCTGTTGCAGGCCGCGCCGCGGTTCGAGATCGTGATCATCGCGCTGCTCTATTCGATAGGGGCGCATGGCATAATGACCCTGAACGATTTCAAGGCGCTTGAAGGCGACCGGCAGCATGGCGTGCGATCGTTGCCGGTGGTCCTCGGGCCGGAGGTTGCGGCCCGTATCGCCTGCACGGTCATGGGTATGGCACAGGCCTTGGTCGTGCCGCTGTTGCTGATCTGGGGCAAGCCCTGGCATGCGCTGGGCGTCATGGCGGTGCTTGTGTTGCAGATCGCCGCGATGCGGGTGTTGTTCCGTGATCCCAAGGGCAAGGCGCCATGGTACAACGGAACCGGGGTCGTGCTTTATGTCGCCGGCATGATGATTTCAGCCTTTGCCCTGCGCGGATTGGCGTGATGCTTGGCTGGGTCCAGATCGCACGGCTGGGGCTGGTGCAGATGTGTCTGGGGGCGGTTGTCGTTCTGACGACATCGACGCTGAACCGGCTCATGGTCGTGGAACTGGCCTTGCCGGCGGTTCTTCCCGGTCTGCTGGTCGCGTTGCATTACGGCATTCAGATCACAAGACCCAATTGGGGGTTCCGGTCTGACACGCGCGGAAACCGGACGCTGTTCGTGATCGGCGGGATGGCCACCCTGTCGCTTGGCGCCTTTCTGGCGGCACTGGCCGTCGTGCTGTTCGAGGCAAGTTTCGCGATCGGTCTTGCCCTGTCGGTTCTTGCCTATGCGATGATCGGAGCAGGTGTCGGCGCGTCGGGCACATCGCTGCTTGCCCTCCTGGCCACCGCGACCCACCCGGCACGACGTGCCGCCGCCGCAACGATCACATGGCTCATGATGATCCTCGGCATTGCCGTGACGGCGGGAACGGTTGGCGCCCTGCTTGATCCCTATACACCGGCGTTGCTTCTGGAAATCGTCGGGGTTGTCACTTGCGGTGCGGTGGTGGTGACGGCCTGTGCGATCTGGGGGATCGAGGCACGTGTGTCTGGCGTTGCGCAGCCGCCCAGCAGGGACGATGCGACATCCTTTCGCGCGGGGCTGATCGAGGTATGGGGCGAGCGGCGTGCGCGTGCCTTCACGCTGTTCATTTTCCTGTCGATGACCGCCTATTTCATGCAGGAACTGATCCTTGAACCCTATGCCGGCCTTGTCTTCGACTATACGCCCGGGCAAAGCACGCAGCTTTCCGGGGCGCAGAATGGCGGTGTGTTTGTGGGGATGTTGCTGGTCGGGATCGCGGCCACGGGCTTTCGGATCGGCACGCTGCGCATGTGGGTAATGGCAGGATGCCTCGGGTCGGCTGCGGCACTGATGGCGATTGCCTTGCTGGGTCAGGTTGGCGGGGCACTTCTGGCGGCGGTTGTCGCATTGGGGTTTTTCAACGGGATGTTCGCCGTGGCGGCGATCGGGTCGATGATGGCCCTGGCCGGGCAGGGGCGTTCCGCGCGCGAAGGCACGCGCATGGGGCTTTGGGGCGCGGCGCAGGCTCTGGCAGCAGGGTTTGGCGGTTTGCTTGGCGCGGCAGCAGCCGATGGGTTGCGCCTGATCACGGATACGTCGTCAGCATTCGGTGTGGTCTTTGCTTTCGAAGCCACGTTGTTCTGCCTCGCTGCGGTCATCGCGGCGAGGGTCGTCGAAGGGCGCGGGCGTGAAGGACACGCCCAAGGCCCGCAACTCGTACCGGGGGAATAGCCATGACCTTTGATGTCTTTGTCGTAGGTGGCGGCCCGTCGGGCGCGACGGCCGCAGAAGACCTTGCCCGGGCCGGGGCGAAGGTCGCGCTCCTTGATCGCGATGGCAGGATCAAGCCCTGCGGAGGCGCGATCCCGCCACGCGCGATCCGGGATTTCGGCATCGAGGAGAGCCAGATCGTGGCGCGGATAACCACCGCGCGCATGATTTCGCCCACCGGGCGCATGGTCGATATTCCGATCGAGAATGGCTATGTCGGCATGGTGGATCGTGAGCATTTCGACGAATATCTCCGCGTCAGGGCCGTCAACGCCGGGGCGTCCCGGTTGACCGGCACCTTCCTGCGGATCGACCGCGATGCCGCGGGAACGCATGTCGTGTGGCGCGAAAAGGAATCGGGGCAGGAAAGGCGCAGCCAGACCAGGCTTGTCATCGGTGCCGATGGGGCAAGGTCCAATGTCGCACGTGCCGAGGTGCCCGGGGGCGACAAGATCCCCTATGTCATTGCCTATCACGAAATCATCAAGGCCCCGCCGCGCTCCCCGGATTATGACCCGGATCGTTGCGATGTGATCTATGACGGAAAGATCAGCCCTGACTTCTATGGATGGGTCTTTCCCCACGGAGAGCAGGCCAGCGTCGGGATGGGCACCGGTCTGGATGGCGTCGATCTGAAACAGGCGACCGCCGATCTGCGGGCGGCATCGGGATTGACCGAGTGTGAAACCATACGCAAGGAGGGCGCGCCGATCCCGCTGCGACCGATGGATCGCTGGGACAATGGCCGCGACGTCGTGCTTGCGGGGGATGCGGCAGGTGTTGTGGCACCATCCTCCGGTGAGGGCATCTATTATGCCATGGCGGGCGGACGCGCGGCCGCGACGGCTGCGCAGGCGGCGCTTGCCTCTGGCCAGGCCAGCGACCTGCGGATCGCGCGCAAGATGTTCATGCGCGAGCATGGCACCGTGTTCCGGGTCTTGCGTTCGATGCAGGATGCCTATTACCGCAGTGACGAAAGACGCGAACGCTTTGTCAGCCTGTGCCACGATGTTGATGTGCAGAAGCTGACTTTCGAGGCTTACATGAACAAGAAACTGGTCACAAAACGCCCGTTGGCCCATGTGAAGATCGGGATCAAGAACATGGCGCATCTGTTGCGCCTTGTGTCGCCCGTCTGGACCTGAGCGCGCGATGACTGTCATGCAAGCGCCCGCCACCCTTGCCGAAGAGATGATCCCCGCTTGGGTTGATGGGCGCCTTCAGCCTGTGGGCAAGCTTGAGGTGCATACCCGGGGGTTGCGGCACAAGGCGGTTTCGGTCTTTGTGCTCGATGGGCGAAAGGTGCTGATCCAGCAGCGCGCCTTGTCCAAGTATCACACGCCGGGGCTTTGGGCGAACACCTGCTGCACCCATCCTCGTTGGGACGAAGAGCCCGCCGCCTGCGCGGTGCGTCGCCTGCGTGAAGAACTGGGGATCGAAGGGCTTTTCCCCGCATTCGTGGAGCGTGTGGAATACCGGGCGGATGTCGGCGGCGGACTGACCGAACATGAGCTGGTCGATATCTTCGTGGCCGAGGCGGATGGCGGCCTGAACATCCGTCCGAACCCGGAGGAGGTGGCCGCCGTGCGCTGGGTCGATCTTTACGATCTGGCGGCCGAGGTGATGCGCTGTCCCGAAACCTATACGCCCTGGCTGCGGATTTACCTGGCCGAACACATGCAGCGCATTTTCGGCAGTGTCGTCGCGGGGCGGTAACGGCGCAGGGGTGCTCCTGATACGGGTGCCGTGTGGCTATGGTCAGCTCCGGGTGCGAAAGGGCAGGGTTTTCCGTCTTGGCGGATTTGGTTCCGTTATATTGACGGCCGTCGCGCAATCTGCGATCATCCTTGCAACTGGGGGATGACCGCAATGACGACCAAGGCCGATTTTCTGGAACATCTCGGTGGCCTGCTTGCCGGTATCGAGCATGACGGGTTGTACAAGCGCGAGCGTCTGATCGGCGGCGCGCAGGGTGTCCGTGTGCAGATGGGCGGACGCACCATGCTGAACCTTTGTGCCAACAACTACCTTGGCCTCGCCGATGATCCGCGCCTGATTGCAGCGGCAGAGGCGGCGATGCAGGACCATGGCTATGGCATGGCCAGCGTCAGGTTCATCTGCGGCACGCAGGATATTCACCGTATGCTCGAGTCGCGGCTGGCTTCCTTTCTGGGCAAGGAGGACGCGATCCTTTTCGCGGCCTGTTTCGATGCGAATGGCGGGTTGTTCGAACCGCTGCTCGGGCCAGAGGATGCGGTCATCTCGGATGCGTTGAACCACGCAAGCATCATCGACGGGATCAGGCTCTGCAAGGCGCGGCGGTACAGATACGCGAATTCGGACATGAGCGACCTTGAGGCGCAATTGTTAAGGGCGCGTGAGGACGGGGCGCGCTTCATCATGATCGCCACAGACGGCGTCTTTTCGATGGACGGCTATCTGGCGAAACTGCCCGAGATCACGGCGCTGGCACAACGCCATGGCGCGCTGGTCATGGTGGATGATTGCCACGCCACTGGGTTCATGGGGCCGCAGGGGCGCGGCACACCTGCCCATTTCGGGGTAGAGGTGGATATTCTGACCGGCACGCTCGGCAAGGCACTGGGCGGGGCCCTGGGCGGCTATATCGCCGGACCGCAGGCGGTGATCGACCTGCTGCGCCAGCGCGCGCGACCCTACCTTTTCTCCAACGCCCTGCCGCCTGCCGTGGTGGGGGCGGGTCTGGCCGCGCTCGACATCGTCGAGGCGGCGGACGAACTGCGCGCGCGGTTGTTCGAGAACGCCCGCTACTGGCGGGCAGGGCTGGAGACGGCGGGTTTCCGGCTTCTGCCGGGAGAGCATCCGATCGTGCCGGTGATGCTGCAAGAGGCACAGCTTGCACAGGCCATGGCTGCGGACCTGGCCGCGCGCGGTGTTCATGTGGCCGGTTTCTTCTTTCCGGTCGTGCCCAAGGGGCAGGCGCGCATCCGGACGCAGATGAACGCGCGGCTGACGCGGGACGATCTGGATTTCGGGCTGGAGGCCTTTGCCAGAGCCGGAAAGGCGACCGGGGTGCTTGCATGACCGAAGACCCCGCCCTTGCGATTTATGCGGCCCATGCGCCGGTCATGGCGCGGCGCTATGATGCCGTGACCACCGACCTTGTGCTGTCGGGCCTTGCGGACCTGATCCCTTCGCCGCCGACGCCCGTGCTTGACATCGGGGCTGGTAGCGGGCGCGACACGGCCTGGTTTCTGGATCGGGGGCATGCCGTGACGGCTGTCGAGCCGGTCGCAGCCTTCCGGGCCATCATCGCCGCCCGGGCCGCAACCGCAACGCTGATCGACGCAACGCTTCCCGAGCTGAAAGGCGTCTGCGGCGGCTTTGGCCTGATCCTTGTGAATGCCGTCTGGCACCACCTATCACCCGGCGCGCGAGAGGGGGCGATCCGTCGTCTGTCTGATCTGGTCGCCAGGGATGGGCGCATCCTGCTTGCGCTGCGGCATGGTCCTGTCCCCGCAGGCGTGCCGGTCCATGCACTGGATATGGAGGAAGAAACGTCCCGTGCCGAGACTGTCGGGCTTTCGGTCCTCCGTCGCCTCCACATGCCGGCCCTTGATGCGGAGACCGCTGCTGCCGGGATCAGTTGGACCTGGCTGGCCCTGACCAAGGAGGGTGTGAGATGACCAATGAAATGAAAGCCCTCGTTAAGGCAAGGCCTGAGCCGGGCCTGTGGATGGAACACCGCCCCGTGCCCGAGATCGGCCCGGATGATGTGCTTATCCGTATTCGCAAGACGGGCATCTGCGGTACCGATATCCACATCTGGAACTGGGACGAATGGGCCGCGCGCACCGTACCGGTCCCGTTGGTCACGGGTCACGAGTTTGCGGGCGAGATCGTGGAGATCGGCCGGAATGTCGAAGGTCTGACCATCGGGCAGCGTTGTTCGGGCGAGGGGCACCTGATCGGGCGGCAGTCGCGCCAGTCGCGGGCGGGCAAGTTCCATCTGGACCCTGCCACGCGCGGGATCGGTGTCAACGAACAGGGCGCTTTCGCCGAGTTTCTGCGCCTTCCGGCGTTCAACGTGGTGCCGCTTCCCGATGCGATTGATGACGAGATCGGGGCGATCCTCGATCCCCTTGGCAATGCCGTGCATACCGCGCTGTCCTTCGATCTGGTGGGAGAGGATGTGCTGATCACGGGCGCCGGCCCCATCGGCATCATGGCTGCGGCCGTGGCGCGGCATGTGGGGGCGCGGCATGTGGTCATCACCGATGTGAACCCCGCCCGACTGGCCCTTGCCGCGCAGGTGGCCGACGTGACGCCTGTCGATGTGACCAGGGAAGGCCTGTCCGATGTCAAGGCGCGGCTGAAGATGACCGAGGGCTTCGACGTCGGGATGGAGATGAGCGGCAATCAGGCCGCGCTCGACCAGATGGTCGAGGCCATGGTGATGGGCGGGCGCATCGCGATGCTGGGCATTCCGCCCGGCAAGAGCCCGGTGGACTGGAGCCGGATCGTCTTCAAGGCCATCACGATCAAGGGGGTCTATGGGCGCGAGATCTTCGAGACCTGGTACAAGATGATCGCCATGCTGGAAAACGGGCTGGACGTGCGCAAGGTGATCACGCACCGGTTCAAGGTGGATGATTTCGAGGCAGGCTTCGCAGCCATGAAATCGGGCCAGTCCGGCAAGGTGGTGCTTGACTGGACCTGACGCATGGTGCGCGCTCAGGGCAGCATCAGCACTTCGGACTGACCGGTATCCACGTCGAACAGCACGGCGCCACCGGAGGGCACGGTACGACCTGTAACCGCGGTGATGACAACCTGATGCGTCACCATCACGGTCAGGCCATCAACCATGCCTTCGGGGAGGGTCCGAAGGCGCGTGGAAAGCCGGTCGAGGTTGGGCTGACGGGCGCTGCGATCACTGAAGAAGGAATTCAGCCCGGGCTCCTCATGAACCGTGCCAAGATCAAGCAATGTGGCCGTATCCCGCGCACGGCACCATTGCGAGGTCAGAACCTGCGCCACCGGCAATCCCGATTGCCGCAGTGCCCGGCCGATGTCGGACGCCTGCGCGCGGCCCTCGTCCGACAGGTTGCGCTGGGTCGAGCAATTCTCCAGCGTGAAATCCGCAGGATCGCCTGTGCCGGGCGCGAGCGCATGGCGCAGAAACAGGACATCCGCCCCCATTCGCTGCGCCTGAGCGACCGGATCGGCGAAGGCTGGCACAGCCAGACAGGCAAGCAGGACGAGTGCAATCGGGTGGCGCATGATCACGTGACTTTTGCTTTGGCCTGTAGATAGCGGCGAAAGCCTTCCGGAACCCCCTTGCATGATCACAAGATCGAAAGCCTTCGTTCTGCCGGCACGGTAAATTCCCACGCCCTCGGTCTTGCGCGCATCCGTCGTGTCGTATAGGTCATCCCTGCTCTCGGCGGGTTGGCGGAGAGGTTACGCAGCGGATTGCAAATCCGTGAAGACCGGTTCGATTCCGGTACCCGCCTCCAAGCAAAATCAATAACTTATAACCAGACAGAGTTGCGGGGTGGCGCTCCGTTTACAGGTGCGTTTACACTTTTGTTCGCTTTCTGGTCCACCTTGCCTCGGTCAGCTTCGCCAGAATCGCGTTGGTTTGTTCGAGGAACATCGCTGCCGCCTTTCGATGATCGAGACGACTGTGCGAGGCGAGTACCCTTGTTGCTCTTTGATCGCGATGGGTGAGAGCCCCTTAGTCGGTCAGATGGTACAGGAACTCCGCTGGCCCGCCGTTAGTAAAGTGACTGGATGGGGCAGCTAAGGGCGGGTTGCGGACCCTCACTGAGGGTGAGACACTGCATCGGCAAAACTGCATAAGGGGACGCTCAAAGGTTCTGCGGCCACTTGCTCCGATTGCATTTGCGAGTTCAATTACTCTTTTTTGGGGGTGGACACTCCTATGGCCGGTCGAAAACAGCATTTCATCCCAAGACACTTTTTGAAGGAGTTTGTCATTCCAGATGGAAGTGACAAGCTCTGGATGTACCGGCGTGGCCTGCCTGATCCCAAACCGGTCTCCCGCGATGATGCTGCCGCCAAGAGGGACTTCTATTCCAAGCCCGCAACCACCGGTGCGCCCACACTGGACGACTTGATCACGGAGTACGAAAAGGAACTGAGATTCCGCGTCGACGAAGCTCGCGCTGTTTCAGTTGGCGAAACACTGCACGCGCACTTGATAAGCGAGGTAGTGGCGCATCTGACAATGCGCGCAGCGTATCTGCGTGAGTTTATCGATGCAGGAGCATCTGAACTTGTTTCGTCCATTGATACTCTGGACTTGCCCGGTTTTTGTGGAGAGCGTTTAGCTCACTTCCCGGGCCCTTCGC